>Ga0210402_10000606_pt1 | contig 39754 bp, 33 predicted proteins | sample IncBWC7MmetaG_FD_161055 | JGI IMG/M metagenome (GOLD analysis project Ga0210402, IMG submission 161055) | Forest soil microbial communities from Barre Woods Harvard Forest LTER site, Petersham, Massachusetts, United States - Inc-BW-C-7-M | ecosystem: Environmental > Terrestrial > Soil >...
AGATGCGCGCCGCGGTAAAAGGCCAAGCCGAGTTGTTGGCAATCTCGTATACCGACCGCGTTGAGCTGACATACGGGCCGGACCAGGAAAGGGAGCAGGCGAGCCAGCAATATGTTTCAGGCTGGATGTTTGGCGCGTTCGGATTGCGGCCGGTGCTGGGGAGGCTGCTTACCGAGAACGACGATCTGCAACCGGGGGCGCATCCCTACGCGGTGCTGTCTTATGACTATTGGAAGCGCCGCTTCGGACAGGATCCGAAAGTAATCGGGCGCACCTTCCGGAGCGGCGCCGATCTCTATACGGTGGTGGGCGTTTCCGAGGAGCGATTCACCGGCACCGAGCCGGGTTCGGTGACTGACATCTTTGTGCCCACGATGATGAAGGGCAGTGCCGTGGGCCGCGCCGACTACTTCTGGTTCCGGACGCTGGCACGGCTGCAGCCGGGTATAGCCGCCGAGCCGGTTCGACAGAGACTGCACGGAATCTTTCGCGCATTTCGGGAGGGGAGGGCGAAGACGTTAACCGCGATGTCCGAGTCGCGGCGGCAGCAATTCCTAAATCAGAGGCTATTGCTGGAACCGGCGGCCGCGGGCGTCTCCGGAATGCAGGAAAGCTACCGCCGCGCTCTCTGGGCACTCGGCGTTCTGGTGGCGCTGGTGCTGCTGATCGCGTGCGCCAACGTGGCCAACCTGATGACCGCTCAGGCGGCGGCGCGGGCGCGCGAGATGGCTCTGCGGGTCTCGCTCGGCGCGGGCCGGTGGCGGCTGGCGCAACTGTTCCTGATGGAAAGCGCCTGGCTGGCGCTGCTGGCGGCCGCGGCCGGCGGGCTGTTCGCATGGTGGTCGGCGCCGTTCGTCGCCGGCATGATCAGTCCGCCGGATAACCCGGCGCGCCTGTTTCTTCCGGCGGACTGGCGGGTGCTCGGGTTCGGTGCGGTGCTGGCGCTGGTGGCTACCCTGCTGTTCGGCCTGGCGCCTGCGCTGCGTGTCTCCGGCATCAAACCGGCCGGTGCCCTGAGGGGAGGCGAGGACCCGCACTCGCGCCGCCGCCTGATGCATACGTTGATCGCGGTGCAAGTGGCCTTCTGTATTGTGGTGCACTTTGTGGGCGGCCTGTTTGTCACCACCTACCAGCGGCTGGCGAATCTACCCACCGGTTTTTCCGCGGAACGCCTTCTGAATCTCGATACGGTGGCGGTACGGCCGCAACCGGCGGTCTTCTGGGATCAGGCGGCGGAACATCTGCGCACGGTGCCGGGCGTCGAATCGGTGGCGCTGGCCGAATGGCCGCTGATGAACCCTGGCGTCTGGAACGGCATGATTTCGGTCAACGGAGCGCCTCCCGGCGATGTGATGACCAACTTTCTGACTGTCTCGCGCGGCTGGTTGGACATCATGCGGATCAGGTTAGCGGACGGCAGGGATTTTACGGTGAACGATAAATATCCCGGGGTTGCCATTGTCAACCACGCTTTCGCGAAACAATATTTCGGCGGGCAGAGTCCCATCGGCAAGACGTTCGAGCAAAACGATGGGGAAGGCCGGCGTACCCGTTTTCAGATTGTGGGCCTGGCCGCGGACGCTCTCTACCAATACATGCGCGCACCCGTGGAGCCGACGGCCTACTTTCCGTTCCGCTCGAATTATGCGCGCGGGACTCTCATCGTGCGCACGTCCAGCGCTAATCCGTTGGCGCTGGCGCAGACCCTCCGCCATGAAGTGCCGCAAGGCCGGTCCGAGTTCCGCGTCACCAACATCCGCACTCAGAAGGCGCTGAACCAGGCGCAGACGGTCCGCGAGCGCATGCTGGCGGTGCTGGCGCTGTTCTTCGCCATGGTTGCGCTGTTGCTTGCGGGGGTGGGCCTGTCTGGCGTGCTCCATTATGGAGTACTGCAACGGCGGCGCGAAATCGGGATTCGCATCGCCATCGGCGCGCAGGCCGCCGGAATCGCGCGACTGGTGGCCGTGGATGCCCTCGCCATGGTGCTGGTGGGAGCCATCGCGGGCCTGGCTATCGGGATGGCGTCGGTGCGATACATTGCGGCGCTGCTCTATCAGGTGAAGCCTACGGAGGTGGCCATGCTGGCGCTTCCGTCGTTCACTATTCTGGCGGCGGCGTTGCTGGCCGCCCTGCCGGCGGTGGTCCGCGCCGTGCGCATCGACCCCGTAAGTATGTTGAGGGCAGACTGATATGTCCTTCATATCTCGCATTGCCAACGTACTGCGCGGCAACCGCTTAAGCCGCGAGATCGACGAAGAACTCCAGTCGCACCTGGCGGAAGCCGTCGAGCAGGGCCGCGACCCCTCGGAAGCGCGCCGGGCGTTCGGCTCCCCGCTCCACCTGCGGGAGGAAAGCCGCGACATCCGGCTCATGGCGTGGCTCGATTCGCTGCGTGCCGACGCCATCTTTGGCTGGCGTCAGCTCATGAAGAAGAAGGCCACTTCCGCGGCGGCCGTTCTGTCGCTGGCCTTGGCGATCGGCGCCTGCACATCGGCATTCCGCCTCATCGACGCTCTGCTGCTGCGGCCGTTGCCCGTGACGGAGCCCGAACGGCTCTATGCCATCTTCCACTTGTCGATGGCCGCCGACGGCCAGCCTCGAATCATGGACACCTACGAGTATCCGATGTTTCGTCAAATGCGTGCCGCGGTCAAAGATCAAGCCGAGCTGATCGCTGTCTCCTCTTCCAACCGGACGGACCTGACCTATGGCTCGGACCAGGATATGGAAAAGGCCTACCTGCAATTCGTTTCAGGGTGGATGTTCGGCTCGTTCGGGCTCCGGCCCGCTTTGGGGCGCCTGCTCACCGAAAACGACGACCTCACTCCAGGCGCGCATCCGTATGCGGTGCTCTCCTACGATTATTGGACGCGCCGTTTCGGCCAGGACCGCAACGTTATCGGCCGCTCGGTCCGCATCGGGAACACGCTGTACTCCATCGCCGGCGTTTGTGAGCAGCGCTTCACCGGCACCCAGACCGGCACCGTGACCGACATCTTCGTCCCCACGATGATGAACGCCGCGGTCACCCAGCAGAGCTCGGGTTGGGTCCGGACCTTGGTCCATCTGCACCCGGGCGTGGCCATGCAACCGGTTCGTGACAGGCTGCGCGTACCGTTTCGCGCGTACAGCACGGAGATGGCCAGGGGCATTACTGGAATGAACAAAGCGCTTCTGGACAGATACCTCGGCGAAACCCTCATGATGGAGCCAGCGGCGGCGGGCACATCCCGCATGCAGAGAACTTACCGCGACTCACTGATCTCCCTGGGTGTGCTGGTAGCGCTGATACTCCTCATTTCGTGCGCGAACATGGCCAATCTGATGACGGCGCAGGCGGCGGCGCGAGCGCGCGAGATGGCCCTGCGCGTCTCCATCGGAGCGGGACGCTGGCGGCTGGTGCAACTGGTCCTGGTGGAAAGCGCGTGGCTGGCGTTTCTGGCCGCGGCCATCGGCGGACTGTTCGCGTGGTGGTCCGCGCCATTCGTCGTCGGCAGAATCAACCCGCCCGACGACCCCGCGCGGCTGTTTCTCCGGACCGATTGGCGAGTCCCCGGATTTGCCCTGGCGCTGACTCTGGGCGTGACGTTCCTGTTTGGCCTGGCGCCGGCGCTCGGTGCCTCCGCGGTCAAGCCGGCGAGCGCGCTCAAAGGCGGCGAAGATCTGCACGGCACTTTCGGTCTAACCCAGCGCCGCTTGATGAATGTGCTGATCGCCGGCCAGGTCGCCTTCTGTTTTGTGGTGCTGTTCGCCGCGGGCCTGTTCGTCGCTAGCGCCGGCCGCCTGGCCCATCAACCCACCGGCTTTTCGGCGGAGCGGATTCTCCTGCTCGATACGGTCGCGCAGCCTGCTCAGCCGGCGGCCTTGTGGGATCAGGTGGCCGGGCATCTGCGCGCCATGCCGGGCGTCGAAACGGCTGCGCTCGCCGGCTTCCCGCTGCTCAGCGGAAGCGCCACGGTTGAGTCGGTTTCAGTTGATGGACGGCGCCCAGGCACGAACCGGGCCTACTACCTGAATGTCTCCGCCGGCTGGATCGATGCCATGAAAATCCCCTTCATCGATGGTCGGGACTTCCGGCCGGGCGATGCCCTTCCCGGCGTTGCGATCGTCAACCAGGCTTTCGCGAAGCAGTATTTCAACGGCGAGAATCCAATCGGCAAGTCCTTCGAGAAGGTAGAATCGGCGGGAAGGCGGGTTCGCTATGAGATCGCCGGCCTGGTTGGCGACGCTCGTTACCACGACATGCGCGAGCCCATGATGCCGGTAGCCTATACTCCATTCCAGTCGACCAATGCGAAAGGCGCGTTGCAGCCGATACGCTCGGCGACGTTCGTGGTGCGCACGTCAAGCGCGAACCCGCTGGCTCTCGCGTCCACCCTGCGAGGGGAAGTGCCGCGGGCGCGGCCCGGATTCCGCGTCAGCAACATCGGCACGCAGGAGGAACTGAACCGGTCGGACACTATCCGGGAGCGGCTGCTGGCGATGCTGGCGCTGTTCTTCGCGGTGGTCGCGCTGTTGCTGGCGGGCGTCGGCTTATATGGCGTGCTGGACTACGGAGTGCTGCAACGACGGCGCGAAATCGGCATCCGCATCGCCATCGGCGCGCAAGCCGGCGGCATCGCCCGACTGGTGGCCCTGGATGCCCTCGCCATGGTGCTGGTGGGCACCGTCGCGGGCCTGGCGCTGGGTATGGCATCGGTGCGATACATTGCGGCGCTGTTCTACCAGGTAAAGGCAACCGATCCCGGGATGTTGGTGCTGCCGTGGTTGGCCATTCTCGCGGCGGCTTTCTTGGCTGCGCTGCCGGCGGTGATGCGCGCGGTGCGGATCGACCCGGCAAGCATGTTGAGGGCAGACTGATATGTCATTTTTCTCACGCATTACAAACGCGCTTCGCGGTGACCGTCTGAGCCGCGAGATCGACGAAGAACTTCAGTCGCACCTCGCGGAAGCCATCGACCAGGGCCGCGACCCGGCCGAAGCGCGCCGGGCATTCGGGTCCCCGCTCCACCTGCGGGAGGAAAGCCGCGCCATCCGGCTCATGGCGTGGCTCGATTCGCTCCGTGCCGACGCCATCTTCGGCTGGCGGCAGCTCATGAAGAAGAAGGCCACTTCCGCCGCCGCGATTCTGTCCCTGGCGTTGGCCATCGGAGCCTGCACTTCGGCATTCCGGCTCATCGACGCGCTACTGTTCCGACCCTTGCCTGTTGCCAATCCCGATCGCCTGTACACCGTCGCCTTTCAAACGTCATCCGCGTCGGATGGCAAGGCCATGGAGTACGACAGTTGCTCCTATCCCATGTTCCGCCAGATGCGTGCCGCGGTAAGGGAGCAAGCCGAGCTAATCGCAGTCTCTATGTACTCCGGGTTCGTCGATCTGACCTACGGATCGGACCAGGAGATGGAGAAAGCCGACCTGCAATACGTTTCCGGATGGTTGTTCGGCGCGTTCGGGCTGCGGCCGCGGTTAGGGCGGCTGCTCACCGAAAACGACGATCTCAAGCCCGGCGCGCGCCCCTACGCGGTGCTCTCTTACAACTATTGGGCTCGCCGCTTCGCCCGGGATCCGAAAATAGTCGGGCGCACGTTCCGGGTGGGCAACGATCTTTACCAGATCGTCGGGGTCGCCGAGGAGCGCTTCACCGGCACCGAAACCGGCACCATGATCGACGTCTTCGTTCCGATGGCGATGAAGAATCCCCGCACCCTCGCCAGCTCAAATAACTTCTGGCTCCGGACGTTGGTACAACTGAAGCCGGGCGTCGCCACCGAACCCGTTCGCGACCGGTTGCGGGCAACGTTTCGCGCCATCCAGGAGGAGAGGGTGAAGGGTTTTCCGGCCCAGTCCAAACGGGATCGCGACCGAATGTTCCAGGAGAAGCTGCTGCTGGAACCGGCGGCTGCCGGCCGCTCAAACCTGCAGCGCGACTACCGCCAGGCGCTGGCGGCGCTTGGTCTGCTGGTGGCGCTGGTGCTGCTGATTGCCTGCGCCAACGTCGCCAACCTGATGACGGCCCGGGCAGCGGCGCGCTCGCGCGAGATGGCGCTCCGCGTCTCAATCGGCGCAGGACGGTGGCGCCTGGTGCAACTGGTTCTGGTGGAAAGCGCCTGGCTGGCGTTCCTGGCCACTGCCTTAGGCGCGGCATTCGCTTGGTGGTCCGCGCCGTTCATCGTAGGCATGATCAATCCGCCGGCTTATGACCAGGCACGGCTGGTTCTTCCGGCGGACTGGCGGGTGCTCGGGTTTGGTCTGGCGCTGGCCTCCGGGGTCACGTTCCTCTTCGGCCTTACGCCGGCTCTGCGCGCTTCGGCCGTCAAGCCGGCCAGCGCCATGAAAGGCGGCGAAGATCCGCACTCGCGACGCCGCCTGATGCATGCGCTGATCGCCGTACAAGTCGCCTTCTGTTTTGTGGTGCATTTCGTCGCCGGGGTTGTTCGTCACCTCGTTCGACCGCCTGGTAAATCAGCCCATCGGTTTTTCCGCGGAACGAATTCTCAATCTGGAAGCGGTCACGCTGCGTTCGCAGCCGCCGGCCTTCTGGGACCAGGTAGCGGAACATTTGCGCACCGTGCCCGGTGTCGAGAAGGTGGCCCTGATCGGATGGCCGCTGATGAGCGGGGAAAGCGCGGTCGGTAATATTTCGATCGACGGCGCGCCAATATCCGAAGTCTTTTCCGACTTCGTCAGCATCTCGCCGGGCTGGGCTGACGTAATGAGAATTCCCTTCCTGGGCGGCAGAGACTTTCGCCCGAGCGACACCAATCCCACCGTCGCGGTCGTCAACCAGGCTTTCGCGAAGCAGTATTTCGACGGCGAGAACCCCATCGGAAAAACGTTCGAGCGCGTGGAACCGGCCGGCGGTAGCGCCCGCATCGAGATCGTGGGCTTTGTCCGCGATGCCCGCTCCCGGGACAACATGCGCCAGCCCATCCGGCCGACGGCCTACATTCCGTTTCAATCGATTGACGCCAAGGGCGCATTGCGGTCGCTCGCCCGGGGCACTTTCGTGGTTCGCACTGCCAGCGCGAACCCGCTCGCGCTGGCATCGATTCTCCGTCGGGAAGTGCCTCGGGCGCGGTCCGAATTTCGAGTCAGCAACATCCATACGCAGTTGGAGTTCAACCAGACCAACACGGTGCGCGAGCGGTTGCTGGCCACGCTGGCGCTGTTCTTCGCCGGCGTCGCGCTGCTGCTGGCGGGCATCGGCCTCTATGGGGTGCTCGACTACGGGGTACTGCAGCGGCGGCGCGAAATCGGCATCCGCATCGCTATCGGTGCGCAGGCCGGCGGGATCGCTCGACTGGTGGCCGTGGATGCGCTCTCCATGGTGCTGGTGGGCGCCGTCGCGGGCCTGGCGCTGGGTATGGCATCGGTGCGATACATCGCGGCGCTGCTCTATCAGGTGAAGCCTACGGATGTCGCCATGCTGGCGCTGCCGTCGTTCACCATTCTGGCCGCGGCGGTGATCGCTGCCGTCCCCGCCGTGATCCGGGCGCTCCGAATCGACCCGGCCGCCATGCTGCGGGCAGACTGATAGGCCGTTTTGTCGCGCATATCAATTTGTACTTGTTGTCACTCATCGACTACCTCCCCAAGAAACCAACCCCGCCGAGGCTTCTAAGCATTGCCGGCCGACAAGTATTTCGAGTTTTCATGTGACTGCTGAATTAGAGTTGTGGGGCAGGTTGTTAACCTGCGGCGGATTGGCAATCCGCCTGCCGCTCTTGGACTAGCCTTAGCGGGCATGGCAGCAGGATGCGCGACGGCACAATGTGCACCGCCGCCGGCCGGATCTGCCGTCATCTGCAAGAACTCGATAACTTACCTCGACGGTGCCAGACCATTCAGCCGTTACCAATGGCCTTTGCATTCTATTCGTTAGTTCGTTACCAGCCGCCGGCAAAAATGCCTGGCCCGACAAATGCTCTATCGATGTAGAGGAGAATAATTCATGTCACGTTTCTGGAATGCGGTCTTAATGGGTGCCGCTCTAATAACCCCTATGGCAATCGTGCCAACGGCGCTGCGAGCCGAGGATCACAAAGTGGTTCGCTACCACGACAAACAACACAATGACGATCATGAGTGGAACGATCATGAGAATCAGGCCTATCGTGTGTGGACAAATGAGAACCATCGCAAGCAGCGCGAGTTTTCCAAACTCAAAGACAACGACCGGCAATCATACTGGGGCTGGCGTCACGAACATTCAGACAGCCTTCTCAAGATCGATATACATTAGGCTCGATCCCCGTTCTTGCCAGGGCAGCGCGTCCAGCCGCTCCCGCTCTTATGGCCCGCTGAGTTCTGGGCCGCGGGCCGAAGAGCGGCTTGTCGGCGAAGTGATCCCATCGGGAAAACAGACGTTCTGCCACACTCCGCTATTCCTTTCCCAAAGCCCTCAGCCGGATCACGAGGCGCCTTCCATCGCTGCCGTAAAACTTGAGGAAATTGGGCGACCCCATCGTGGCATTCACCGCCGTCGGATTGTTGTGGCCGGTGATGTTATTGAAGCCGGCCCGGAGCGCCAACCGTCTCCGGAACAGAGTCAGCCGGTATTCCAGATGAAGACCCAGCTCGAAGAACGTCGGGAACCGTTGGGAGTTCACGCCTCCCACAACGGCTCCGTCTCGGTCCTCCGAAAACGGGGAGCCTTCGTGCAGGTCTACCAGGTAGGCCACCGACCACCGTTTCAGCGGTGTGGGCAGGTACCCCCAGCTCAACAATCGGTCGGGCACGTCCCAACCCATTCGCCCGAAATTATTTCGCACGATCCGGGTCTGGTCGGCATTGACGTCCTCTACCGCATTGGACAGCGTTCGCGATCGCGTATAACTCGCCGACCACTCGTGAAGGCTGTCCACCGTGTGGTGCACCGCGATATCGGCGGAATCGTAGACGTCCTTCTTGAACGGCGCCAGTGCGAGGGTTCCGCGATTGCTGATGTACGTGAGCCCGTTGTCTCCGCGCTTCCGCAGCACGTTTGAGGTGATCCGAAGATTGCGGGACAGGCGGCGTTCCACCCCGACGCTCAAGTTGTGATAGCTGCCGTTTCCGAGTCCCCTGGGGGCAACATATACCGGGCCGAGGCTCGGGATCCCCATCGGCGTTCCATCCGGGGAATAAAAAGTCGTCACGGGACGCGGGTCGAACGGGCGGCTGAACAATAGCAGACTGGTTTCGTCATGGCTCACCGCATAACCGGCCGAAAGGCGCGTGTGGCTCCACGGCGCGTAGGAGATCGATGCGCGTGGAGCCAGCGCCCACTGGCCGGCCAGCCGGTCCCAATCCTGCCTGACCCCATACTCCACCCGGACCTTCTTACGTGGAGTCCAGCCGTCCATGAGATACCAGGATGCTTCGGCGTTCGTCACCCGCTCCCTCGACGGCCCGTTGAACTTGGTGCGGTACAACAGCACGTCGGCGGCATTGTACTGTTCGAATCCCGTTCGGAATGCGTCCTGCCGCTGTTCCAGCGTGTCCAGGTCGATCCCCGCGACTACCTGGTGCTTACCCAACAGAGTTAGCGGCGGCAAAGTGATTTTGGACAGCAACTGTTTCCGCTCGGAGGTTTGCGTGGAGTTCACAAAATAGTTGCCGCTCCGGCCGAGAGGTGTCATCTGGTAGATGGCGTCGCCCTGCGGAATTTGACGCGCCAGCGTCCGGTTGTCGCCATACCCTACCTCGAACAACGCGCCGTGGCCCAGATATATCTGGTCTTTGCCGCTGAAAAACCAACTCCGCGCGCGCCGGTCGGTGGTTGTGGATAGCGGGTCGAGCGGTCCCAGTCCGTTGTTCGAAGCATTCAGGTAGTTGACCAGAAACGAGCCGTAGAAAATGTTCGCCGGCTTAAGATTCGCCTGTAACCTGGCCAGGTTGCTGCCCTGCCAGGTGATGGCAGTGTCCTTTCCTTTTGGCAACTCCTGGATCACCAGCGGCAAATACTGCAGATCGGCGTTGTCGGAAAACCATACCCGTCCGCGCCGCAGCGGAGCCGACATACCCAACCGCGGCGACCACGCGCCCATTCGCAGCCCTTTGCGCTCGTCCACGCCGGGAATAAAGTTCGTTGCCGTGTAGCGCAGGCGGTCGTCTCCCGTCTTGGTCTGAATCGCCACCATGCCCGCGGAGCCTCTGCCCGCCTCGGCGGAAGCGTCTCCCGATGAGTACTCGACCGAGCGCACCGCATCCACGCTCAGGCGGGTGCCGAAAGCGCCCGTGACCGGGTCGCCGATGTTGAACCCATCCAGTGTGTACAGCACCTGGTTTTCCGCGCCGCCGGCAAAATGCACTCCCCCGTGGTTATCCTGCACCACACCCGGCATGAGACGAAAGCTGTTGCGCAGGTAGCGGTCCTCCGGCACGGGCACGTCCAGAATCTGTGTTCCGCTCAGCGAGCGCTCCGTATAGCTCCGATCCAGGTCCACTTCGGGCTCACGGTCAGTCACCTTCACGGAGTCGAACTGTTCCTGCTGGTGATTCAAGACGATCAGCAACTCATGTTGATCCAGGATTTCGACCGGGTGGTCATGCAGCGGGAAGAATTGCTCGTGTGCCGCCTCCACCAGATAGCGGCCGGCGGAAGGCAGGTTCACCTCGAATCCGCCGGCCGCATCGGAGGACGCCACCTCCGGCGTGCCGTGGGGAGAGAATTGTACGCGGACACCCGCCACCGGGGCATTGGTCTCGTCCACCACCCTGACCTTGATGGCGATGTCCGCCGCCCGGGCGGGCGCGATCGTGAGCGAAATCAGCGCCAGCGCAAATAGGCGCGATACTGCATCCGACCCCTGCGGCGGCGGCTTCGGCAGCCGTTTCCGCGCCGCGACGGCAGCGAGTGGTGCTTCGCAAACGTGCAGAGCCGGGCAGTGGTGCCAACGCATCCCGTGGCTGGACGCCTACCTCCTGGGACAAATGATGCACTTCTAGTGGCCCGTTGGCAAGCCCACAAGCCTTTCACATATTGCGACAATGCCTCTGCCAGGTGGCGCGTTTCCTGCGTCTCGCCGGCCTGCGGCCTTCGGATTGCGCGACAGCACCGGACAAAAGCGTTTGGTTAGTGCACCGTTGTGATACTCCGCTGATGACTATGCTATGCTCACTGTGTGAGTAAGCGTCTTCAGGTCTTGCTTCCCGATCGGGAAATGTTGGACATCCAGCGTCTGGCGAAGCGAGAACGTCTAACGGTGGGCGAATGGGTCCGGCGCGCGCTAAGTGAAGCGCGTGCGAGCCGGCCGGTGATCGAACCAGAAACGAAGTTGAAGGCGGTTCGCCGTGCTGTGGCGTATTCATTCCCCACGGCTGACGTTGGCCAGATGCTGGACGAAATTGAACGAGGCTACCAGGGTTGATCTTCGTCGATTCCAACATCCCGATGTACCTGATCGGAGCCGCACATCCGCACAAGACCGACGCACAACTGATCCTGGAGCGCCTGATTGCAGGGGGGCAGCGTCTCGTCACCGACGCTGAGGTGCTGCAGGAAATACTCCATCGGTACACGGCCATCGATAAGCGGGAAGCCATCGGCCCCGCATTTCAAGTGACCTTGGACATTGTCGACGAAGTGATCCCCATCGAGAAAGCGGATGTTCTGCGCGCCGGAGAGATTGCCCAGAATCGTGCCCGGATGTCAGCCCGGATGTCAGCCCGCGATGCCGTCCACATCGCGGTCATGGAGCGCCACGGTATCCGATCGATTCTTAGCTTCGATGGCGATTTCGACCGCTGGCCGGGTCTACAGAGGATTCATCGGATCTGAACGGAGCGTGCGGGAAAGCTCTCGGGTTTGAAAGAGCCGTCAACGGGAGTTGGGATGTTTCGACTCCCCGTCGTGGACGCGTTCGAACTCTCGCGGTCCCCCACCGCCAGCAGCCAGGGCGGCCTTCTAGAAGAGCGTGGGACAACTTCCGGATGCGTCATCCAGGACCTGGTTGCTCCCGGGTCGGTTATACCCAACTTTATCACTCGGCGCGAAAGGTGTCAGCCGTCAACCTTCTCCTCGCCGCGTTGCAGTTGCGGTTTGGCCGACCCTTTCATCGCCGACTTCTTGGCCGCGATCTTCGGTGCCAGTCGCAAGAAAGGCAACGGCGGAATCGGTAAGCCCATTCTCATCGTCATGTTCTAGACAAGTTCGCGTGAATACGGCCAGCAGTGGAAGACAGCGTTCCCTTCGCGAAATGCTGACCCTCTAGCTCCAATTTGGCCTTGAAACAGACGCCTTACAGTCAAGCAAGTGTACGTCCTGCAAGCATTGCGCTCACTTGAAAACGGTGTGCCGCCTGTACGGCATCCCTGTCCTGCTCGATCGTAAATCCCATTTCGTTCGCCACAACTTGAACTACGCGGGGTAGCCGATGTCCTTAAGGAACCCTGGAGCGAACCGTGCTCCCCCAATAGAAATAGGGCCGCCGCGGCCCGCCACGTGGATTCAGTTGCTTCTCGTCGTGGCATCTGGACGACGATTCACCTGTGCAACGGGAACCGCCGATGCCAGACCCAGACGCGACTCCAATTGTCTGACATTATCGCGAGCTGAGGGAAGATCCGCTTTCAGTCGGATCAACTCGTCCATCGCCTCATCTTGAACCAGGCCGGCCTCCCATCGCTTTGGACTCGCCTCACCGACCTTTAGATATTTGGCGAAGGCGCGGAAGCTCATTCCGAAACGTTGCCGTATTTCCTTGAGCTCTTTCGTTGTGAGGAGTTTATGCCTCTGGCGGTAGGCGTCCGCACTCGCAATAGTGTAAATGGCCGACTGTTCGTCACTGAGAACCTGGAATCCGCAACGATCGCATACCGTCGCTTCCGTTCGCACAGGTACCTCCTCGCCCCGAACATGGGCGGTCATATCGGCGAGCTTGCTCACCATCTTTCCTTTTTCGCATTGAAAGCACTTCATGATTCTTCTCTCTTGATTCAGTACAGGCGAGGATGGCAAGACCAGAATAGAACGTGTGGCTTCTTGGCCGTACCGACGATCTGAAGTTTGAAGAAGACTTCGCACCCAAGAACCGAGCTTCGGAATATGAATGGGCATCCTGGAGGTTCATTGAGTTTGAATGGCGGCTCATAAGATTCTGGCGGGGTCTCGTCAAGGATCCTGAGAAGCTTGTCGCCAACCTTCCGCGCCGACCAAGCCGAAGTGCTCGCGGATTTCGTCGTTGAACTTTGGCGTACGATACCCATGACCCTGTTCAGCCTGATCCCTGGCCATCTTGATCGCCTGATCCGGCGGATAGCTGGCAAGAAAACCCTTCCTGAGGACCTCATCGCGCTGCTTCGATGAGTAGCTGGCGAAATGTCCCCTCTTGTCCAGCCTTTCGGCATTGGCGATCCAGCGCTCTCGGAGGTCTTTCCCGCTGAGGGCGCTCATCCTTCCCACCTATACGGTATCATATGATCCCATTGAGTGCAACGCTACTGGCTGCTTGCAACAACCTAAGCCGTTCTGCCGGACCGGCACGCGGGTGCAAGTCGGGGAGACGATTGCGTTACCGCCCGGAAGCTGTTCCATCCCAAGGTCACGCGTCCCTGCCTGAGCGCACCCCGCGCTATAGTGTCTTTTACCGTCAACGGTGCCTGGTAAGGAGTTCGTCATCATGTGTCTCTTCTCCCGCGGCGGCACGCCCATGCGAGGAATGCCGCGAGGAACGTTGCGCAGCTTCGCCAGTCTATGCCTCCTGCTGCTCTCCGGCGCCGCCGTTGCCGCCGAATCCGCCAAGCTCAACTTCAACCCCGACTGGAAGTTTCTCAAAGCCGATCCCGCGGGCGCCGCCGCGCCGGCATTCGACGACAGCGCCTGGTCCACCGTCTCCCTGCCTCACACCTATAACGACATCGATACCTTCGACGACTGGTCAACGCCCAATCACGTGGGCGAGATGAACCTCTGGTCGGGCCGCACCTGGTATCGCAAGACCTTCGTGCTCCCCGAGACGCTCAAGGGGAAGAAGGTCTTCATCGAGTTCGAAGCCGTGCGCCAGATCGCGGAGGTTTACCTCAACGGCCAACTCCTGGGCGTCAGCAAGACCGGTTTCATTCCGTTCGGCTTCGATCTCACCCCGCGCCTCAAATTCGGCGGCGCCAAAAACGTCATCGCCGTGATGGCTGACAACCGCTTCACCGCCGAAACCGACATGGCCAAGATCGTCAAGACGGACCTGCCCTGGAACAGCCCGCACTGGCACCCCGCGCACGGCGGCATCTATCGCAACGTCTATCTGCATGTCGCCGATCCGCTGCATATTGCGCTGCCGCTTTATAGTTTTCTGCAAACAGCCGGGCCTTACGTCTACGCCACGGAGGTCTCGCAAAACTCGGCCATTGTCACCGTGGAAGTGCCCATCCAAAACGAACGCGATTCCGCGGCGAATGTCGAACTGGTGGCCAACATTCTGGATCGCAATGGCAAACCCGTCCTCCAGTTGCAGCAAGCCGCCGTGCCGGTGGCCGCCGGTTCCAGCGCTGAATTGAGCGCCTCGGCAACGCTCCCCAAACCGCAACGCTGGGAACCCAGCCACCCTTATCTGTATCGCGTGCTCTGCACCATTCGTGTGGCCGGCCAGGTGGTGGATACGCGTGAAATTCCGTTGGGCATTCGCTCCGTCCGGTGGAGCGCCGAGACCGGCTTGTTCATCAACGGCCGTCACGAAAAACTTCACGGCTGGGGCCAGAAACCCACCGACGAATGGCCCGGCCTGGGCGCCGCGCAGCCGGATTGGATGCACTACTACACCCTGGCTCTGATGAAGGAAGCGGGCGGCAACTTTATTCGTTGGGGCCACTGCGCCGGCGGGCCGGCTATGATCGCCGCCGGCGACCGCCTCGGCCTGATCGCCGAACAGCCCGGCGTGGATGGCGAAGGCGACGCGCAGCCTGAGCCCTGGAAAATCCGCGCCGCGGCCTTCCGCGACACCATCATATATTTCCGCAACAACCCATCCATCCTGATCTGGGAAGGCGGCAATCAGAAGGTCAGCCGCGACCACGCCGCGGAATTGCGCTCTTACATGGACCAGTACGATCCCCACGGCGGCCGCGTTTACGCCCACCGGCGCGCCGACGAAATCACCGCCGAGTTCATGGACATCGGCATCGGCACCGAGGGCGGCCGTGAGATCGCCCGCCTGCCCGTGGTGGAGGGCGAATACGACCGCGAAGAGTCCCCGCGCCGGGTTTGGGACGACGCCTCGCCGCCGAACTTCGGCTACCCGGAGGGCAAGGGCCAAACCTACCAGCTCACTTCCGAACAGTACGCCGTCAACCAGGTGACCGAGTACATGAAGAAGATCGCCGAGGACAACCACGCCGGCGGCGCCAACTGGATTTTCTCCGACTCCACTAGCGGCGGCCGAGTTTCCTCCGAGGTGGCGCGCGCCGGCGGCGAAGTGGACGGCGTGCGCTTGCCCAAGGAAGCCTACTACGTGTGCCGCACCATCTTCCGCGACGATCCGCAGGTCCACATCATTGGCCACTGGACCTATCCGGCGGGCACCAAGAAAACCATCTACGTCACGTCCAACGCGGAGGAGGTGGAGTTGTTCGTAAACGGCCGCTCGCTGGGCCACGGCGCCGTTTCCGACCGCTACCTTTTCACTTTCGCCGATGTCGCCTGGAAGGCCGGCGAGATCAAGGCGGTGGCGTCGTTCGATGGCAAGCCGGTCGCCACGGACAGCAAGCACACCGTGGGCCCAGCGGTCGCGTTGAAGATGACGCCGATCGCCGGCCCCGGCGGCCTGCGCGCCGATGGCTCCGATATTGTTCTCATCGACGTCGAAGCCGTGGACGCCCATGGTGACCGCGCCCCCACCTTTCAGAATCGTGTGGATTTCGAAATCGGCGGCCCCGGTGTCTGGCGCGGCGGTTACAACAGCGGCAAAATCAAGTCGATCAACAACCCGTACCTCGACCTCGAAGCCGGCGTCAATCGCGTGTCGGTTCGCGCCACCAGAACCGCCGGCGACATCACCGTGCAGGTTGCAGGTTCACAGGCAGGCGCCGCGGGGCTCAAGCCTGCCCGCATCACCATTCACGCCATGCCCGTGCCCGTGGAGAACGGCTTCACCGCGGCGCTTCCCGCCATGCCCGTGCCCGAGCCGGCCGAAACGCGCGTGACCACGGCTACCGCGAAACCGGCTTCCGGAGGCGCAGCGGGCGTTGGTGCGAGCGCCGCCCCACTCACCGGTGCCCCAGCCGCCAGTGCCGCGCCCCCCGGAAAATACGTGGAGTCTTTCTCATACTCCGGCCCAACCGCGGACGTCCACGTCAGGCAGGATGTGCGCAACGGCGCCAGGCTCTTCGTGGATAGCGAAGTTACCGCCACGGCTCTGCCCGAGGCATTGTTGGGCGCCGACTACGTTCAGGCCGCGCAGGCCGACAAGCTATACAGCGCCGTCGATCTCATGGAAATTGCGGTCAAAGCGCGCTCCACCGTTTCCGTTGCCCACGATGACCGGCTGGCGCGTCCCATCTGGCTGACGGAGCAGTTCCAGCCCACCGGCATGGCTCTGACGGTTGGCGGCAAGCCGATGAAGATCTTCCAGCTCCGGGCGGACCGCGATACCAGCCTCACGCTCGGTTCCAACACCGAATCCCCCGGCATCAAGGACTGCAATATGTACGTGGTCTTCGTGAGTAAGTAGCACAAGGCCCTTGTGGGGCAGGTTGTTAACCTGCGGCGGATTGTTAATCCGCCTGCGCGATGCGGCAGCGAGCCGCCCCGTGTTCGCGGCCGCTTTTCTCAGGGCCGTGTCAGCGCCCCGGTCTTCCGTAGCGCCGGGAAAATCCGCGCCCAGATTGCCACCACCAACAGCGTCCCAATCCCGCCCAGCACCACCGCCGGCACTGTGCCGAACCAATGGGCCGTGAGGCCCGATTCGAACTGCCCCACCTCGTTCGAAGCGCCGATGAAAATCATGTTGACCGCGCTCACGCGCCCGCGCATCTCGTCCGGCGTGGCCAGTTGCACCATCGTGTGGCGCACAATCACGCTCACCATGTCGCAGGCGCCCACCAGCACCAGCGCCGCCATGGAAAGCGCCACGTTTCGCGAAAGCCCGAAGATCACCGTGAACACTCCAAAGCCCGCCACGCACCACAACATGGCCGCGCCCGCATGTTTTTTCATCGGCCAATGCGCCACCACGATCGCCATGATCACGGCCCCCGCGCCCGGCCCGCTGCGCAGCATCCCCAGCCCCGCCGGCCCCACCCTCAGAATCTCCTTGGCGTAAATCGGCAGCAGCGCCACCGCACCGCCCAGCAGCACCGCGAAGAGGTCGAGCGAAATCGCCCCCAGCACCAGTTTCTCCCGCCAGATGTAGCGCAAGCCCTCCAGCACCACGGGCAGGCGCGCCGTCCCGCGCGGCCTTTGCACCGCCGGCACGCGGATCATTGAGATCAACACCAGCCCCGTAAGGGAGGCAGCCGCGGAGCATGCGTATACTGCCACCGGGCTGCCGGCGAAGCCATAGACCAGGCCACCCACCATCGGCCCCAGCACCATCGCCCCTTGAATGATGGACGAGGCCCATGCCACCGCGTTCGGGAAATGTTCTTCGGGCTGCATGGCCGGCAGAAACGCCTGCGACGCCGGCCCGTTGAACGCCCGCACCACTCCATTCAGCACCAGGACCGTGTAAATGGGCCACACCCCAGCCGGCCCCCGCAACGCCGGCCCCCTCCACGTCAGCCCCAGCAGCAACAGCGAAACCATGGAGAATGCCCGGTAGCAGCTTTGCAGAATGCGCTGGCGCGGCACGCGGTCCGCCGTCTGGCCGGCCACCAGAAACAGCAGCACGCCGGGTAGAAACTGCGCCAACCCGACAAGGCCCAGGTCCAGCGCCCGGCCCGTCATTCCATACACCTGCCAGCCCACCGCCACCGCCTGCATCTCCGCCGCAGCGGTAACCAGCAGCCGCGCCGTCATGAAGAAGCGAAAGTTTGAATATTGAAACGCGACGCGGCCTTGTGACATTTTTCGAGGATCGTCTTGAGCTAACAGTCTAGGAACTTCAGGCTAACAGTCAGTTTGCCACAGCCGCGTTTGTAAGCTGGTCGCAATAAGACGGTTTCAATGATCGTAAGATTTGTAACATAACACCTGAGGCTAACGCAATTTATGGCGTGTAGGCTCCGTGCCCAGCCGTACAATGGGGAAACCGGCAGGCTCTAACTCGGGTGCCGGCGAGGACTTGTCATGGAAGATGCTTCCAACACTGCGGCTGCCGTTCGCGACGGGTGGCTCGTCTGGGAAGTCCCAGGCAAGCCGGTATCCGTCCGGCTCAGCCCGGATGTTGTTGCCCGCCTCGGAATGGCGGTCCGGGAAGGATTTAAGGCTCTTCCCCGGCGAGGTCTGGAAACCGGCGGACTTCTTATCGGCGCCAGGAGAGAGAGGGGCAACCATTTCGTCATCGAGGTAGACGATTTCGAACCCGTCGAATCGGAGCACGCAGCCGGACCGTCGTATCTGCTCTCGAATGCCGATCGCAGCCTGCTCGAAGCCAGAATTGCCGCTCACGAGCCGGGCGCCAGGAATACCTCGATTGTGGGCATCTACCGAAGTCACACGCGCCGGGACTTTGCCATCACGCCGGAAGATGCTTCTCTGTTTTCCACTTATTTTCGGAAAGCGTCGGATGTTTTTCTGCTAATCAAGTCCAATGACGGCGCTCCTCCCACCAGCGGTTTCATTATCCGGGAAGGGGGGAAGGTCCTTTCTTACAGCCCCTATGCGCAGTTCCCGCTCGACCGGACCATGGTCGTGCCGGCCGCTCGCGAAACCCCTGCCCGCACCCCGCAGACGCCGCCGGCGCCAACGCCGCTGGCGCCAACGCTGCCGGGGCCAACTCGGGCGGCTCCAGTCGTTCAACTTCCAGCGCCGCCGCGAACCACCTGGCCCCAGCGGACCACCTGGCTGCAGCGGACTGGTTGGAAGGCGAGGTGGCAGATCTGGCTGGCAACCGCGGGTGCCATGGCACTGGTGGTGGGCCTACCCTTTGGAATTCAAAGGCGCATTCCCGGTTCGGTACCCGCCAGGCCCGCTTCGTCACTGGCCTTGAATGTAACCAACACCGGAAACGGCCTGCGGCTTTCCTGGGACCATCAAAAGTCCCGCCATGCGGGCCACGGGGTCCTGTGGATCAAAGACGGGCCAGAAGAACAGAGGTTCGAACTCGATTCGAAGCAGTTGAACGAAGGCAGCGTGGCGTACTGGCCCCGGAACAGCGACGTAAACTTTCGCCTGGAGTTGCTTTCTTCCGGCGCCGTCGTGACCGAATCCGTTCGGGCCATCGGAGCACCGTCCAAAACCCTGGTTGCGGTTCCAGCCCCCGCGGCTGTTGTTGGCGAATCACCTGCTACGCCCGCCGTCAAAACGCCCCCGGCTGTAGTCGGCGCAGTCGACGCATCTCCGCCCGGGTTGGCTTCCCCGAGTACGCCCCGCCGTGATCGGGCCGGAACGGCTTCGCGGCAGCTTTCCCGCGTTTTTGCGTTGCCGCAGCCTGACCATGATTCGGCCGGTGCCGCTGGTACCTTATTACCCGATCCTCCAACCATCCAGCCGATGGCTGGGCTGCCGCCGGAACACAGTAAGGATGTCCTCAAAGCAATCGTGCCAGCTAACGGTTTGGGTCGCGACGGCGCGGATTCGTCTCTCCGCGTCAGTGTTGAGCCCGTGTCGGGCTCTCGCCTGGAGCACCTGGCCCGGAACATTCCGCTGATTGGAAAACGCTACCGGCGTCCGGATTACGTTCCCCCTTCCCCTCTCCCCAACCCGCCGCGTCCCAACCCCCCGCACCGCAACGTTCCGCGGGACGTCAACATCGACGTCAAAGTTTACGTTACTCCTGCCGGCAAGGTGGATTATTCGGAGGTGCTTTCGAAGGTGACGGCAACCGACCGCGATCTCGCCGACCTGGCGACCGTATCGGCGCGGCAATGGGAGTTTGTTCCAGCCCGCGCCGGGGACGTCACCGTGCCGGGTGAGGTGATTCTTCATTATCAGTTCGGCCCCGGAGTTCGCCTGGCGGGTAATGAGGTTCCGGTAGCGCGTTGACCGGCAGATCGGTTGAACCACCATCATGACCACTCATGCAAGCGGTACGTTTGAAGTCAAGTTGACGCCTCTGGCGCTGGACGATAAATCCGCCGACGCCACCCTCGCCAGGATGTCCATCGACAAACATTTCCACGGCGATCTGGAAGCCGCCAGCAAGGGCGAGATGCTTTCCGCCGGCACGGTGGTCAAGGGCTCAGCCGGTTACGTCGCCATCGAGCGCGTGGTCGGCGCCCTCCATGGCCGCACTGGCTCGTTCGTGCTCCAGCATACCGGAACCATGGACTGCGGCGCGCCGCAACTGTCGGTCACCGTGGTGCCGGATTCGGGCACCGGCCAACTGACCGGCATTACGGGCAGGATGACCATCCAGATCGCCGACGGAAGGCACTCCTACACGTTCGACTACACCATCGTCCCGATTCCTTGACCCCCCTTTTCTTGTGAGGCAGGTTGTTAACCTGCGGCGGATTGGCAATCCGCCGGCCGCCAGTTGTAATCGTCGCCTGCCCGCTGCTTACAGCTAAACATTCGCCGTTTTCATCGTACAATTCAGGTAACCGATATATGATGGTTATCTGAATGCACAAACGGGAGTCACGGTGAGCAAACCAACGGCCCTGCTGCAAGGCACGCTTTATCTCTTGATTCTCAAGATCCTCGACCTTGAGCCCAGAACCGGCTGGGCCATCTCGCAACGGCTGCGCCAGATGTCCAACGAAGCCCTGCAGGCCAGCCACGGCTCGCTCTATCCGGCGCTCCACAAGCTGGAGCACGAGGGCTGGATCTTGGGCGAGTGGCAGGAATCGTCCTCCGGGCGTCCGGTCAAGCTCTACAAGCTCACCCGTGCCGGCCGGCGTCAGCTTCGCCTGGAAACCGCCAACTGGACGCGGTTGTCCGAGGCCGTCAACGGAATTCTGGAATCGGTCAAGGTCTAGCGAACCGGAGGAATCATGCGTTGGCTCCAAAAACTGTCGCTGAAATGGCGCGCCGTGCTACGGCGGTCACGCGTCGAGCATGAGATGGATGCCGAACTGGCCGGCCATCTCGAATCCGAGGCCCATGAGCTGATGGCCCACGGAGTGCCCCCTGCCGAGGCCCGCCGGCGGGCTGCGGCCACCATGGGCCGGATGGACACCATCAAGGAGGAGTGCCGGGATTCGCGCGGCACCGCCGGTTGGGAACAGCTCAAACAGGATACCGGCTTCGGCATCCGCCTCCTCCTGAAGAACCGCACCTTCTCGGCCATGGCGCTGGCGGCCATGTCCCTTGGCATCGGCTCCACCACGGCGGTATTCAGCCTGATCGATGGCGTGCTGCTCCGGCCCCTGCCGTTCCCCGCGCCGGACCGTCTGTTCAACGCCGGCGACGTAGGCATGCGCGGGCCTTTCGACACCCTTTGCGCCAACAGCCGCCTGGCCTTCTACGCCGCCCATCTGGGCGTTCGCGCCTTCAATACCGCGGGCCGCGACTGGCCGGAGCGATGGAAAGGCATCGAGACGTCGGCAAATTTCTTCCAGGTACTTGGCGTGAGCCCCCTGCGCGGGCGCACCTTTGCCGATGGGGAAGACCGGCCCGGAAAGTTGCGCGTAGTGGTGCTCAGCCACGCCTTCTGGGCGCAACGATTTCAGGCGCGGCCCGACGCCATCGGCCAAAAGTTCATGCTGGATGAGGCGCCCTACGAAATCATCGGCGTGATGCCCGCAGGTTTTCAATATCCGTCGCCGGAGGTGAACTTCTGGGTTCCCATGCGGCTCGATCCGCGCATCGTCGGCGAGTATTGGGGCGCCGGTGGGGTCATGGCCCTCGCCCGCCTGCGCGATGGCGTCACGCCGGAGGCGGCTCAGTCCGAACTGCGCTCCTGGATGCCCCGAATCCGCGCCATGTTCCCGTGGCGCATGCCGGATGCCTGGGGAGTGGACGCCCGTCTGACCGGCCTGCGCGACCATCTGGTACGCGGCGCCAAAGTGCGCAGTCTGCTGCTGCTTGGCGTGGTCGCGCTGGTGCTGCTGATCGCCATCGTCAACGTGGCCAACTTGATGATCGCCCAAACCGCCGCGCGCCAGCGGGAACTCACGTTGCGTGCGTCTTTGGGCGCCACCCCGGCCCGCCTGGCTCGCCAACTGCTCACCGAAGCCGTGCTGCTCGCCGCGGCCGGCGGCCTTCTGGGAACGTTGCTGGCTTTCGGCCAGTTGGCGCTGCTCAAGCACGTGCTGCCCGCCGATACGCCTCGCCTCGCCGAGGTCGTTATCAGTCGCCGCATTCTGATCTTCACCGCCGCGCTCTCTCTGGGAAGCGGTTTGCTGTTCGGCCTTCTGCCCGCCTGGGGGGCGCGCCGGCAAAGGTCGCTGGCCGCCCTGGAAGGCGGCCGCTCCACTACCGGCCCCATGGGATTGCGAACCGACGCCGTGCTGGTGATGACTGAGGCTGCCTTCGCCACCATCCTCCTGGTTGGCGCCGGCCTTCTGCTGCGCAGCCTGTGGACCATGATGCAGGCCGACCCTGGGTTCCGCGTCGAATCCGTGGTCACCGCAGAGCTCAGTCCGGACCGCCCCGCCAGAGCGTCCTTGGCGAAGACTGTTGCGCTTTATGAGCAGGTTCGGCTAAAACTCGCCGCCTGGCCGGGCATGATGAGTGTCGCCGCCATGAACGTGCTCCCGTTGACGCCCGAATTCTCGGCCTTTACCGCCGCCATTGAGGATCACCCCCGTCCCGAGCGGGAGCCGCAATACTCGCTGTGGAGCACCGTGGTGACGCCCGAGCATCTGGAAACTTTGGGCATCCGCCTGTTGCAGGGCCGCGGCTTTACCGCGGCAGACCGGGAGGGGGCACAACCGGTCGTGCTGATCAGCCGGGCAACCGCTAACCGCTTCTGGCCTGACCGAAGCCCCATCGGCCGCCGCCTTCGGCCCGTCTGGCTGCCGGAATGGCGCACCATCGTGGGTGTTGTCGACGACGTGAAGTACTACAGCATCACCGGGCCGCCCGATTATATGGAAGGCGAGATCTATCTCCCCTTGGCTCAGGCGATGGGGCCGCCCCAGACGATGGCCCTGGTCGCCCGCCTGGTTGACCGCCCGGTTGCCAGCCCGGTTGCAGGCCATGGCAGCGACCCCGGCGCTTTCGAGAAGCGCCTGCCGGAGATGATCAAGGAAGTCTGCCCCAACTGCGCGGTCAGCAAGATCGCACTCATGGAAACCGTCGTGTCGGGCGCCGTGGAGACGCCGCGCTCCATGGCCTGGCTGGTTGGCGGATTCGCCGTACTCGCACTGGCGTTGGCCGCCGCCGGAATCTACGGCGTGGTCAGCCACGGCGTCCTTCGGCGAACCCGCGAGTTGGGCGTGCGTCTCGCCCTCGGCGCCAGCCGCGGCCGCGTCGCCTGGTTGGTGGTGGGCTCAAGTCTGCGCTACACGCTGGTGGGGACGATCGCCGGTCTCGCCGCCTCATGGGCGCTGGCCCGCTGGATCAGAACTCTGCTTTACGGAGTCGCCGAGCACGATCTGCTCAGCTTTTCGATTCCACCCCTGGTGCTGATCGCGGTGGCGATCCTGGCCAGCGTATTGCCCATGTACCGCGCCGTCAGAATAGACCCGGCCGAATCCCTGCGGGCATCGTAAGTCCCCCGATAGGGCTGGGCTATAGACGCCAAAACAGTGCAGTTGCCAAAATGACCTTCGATCGCGCCCTCCAGTCTCGTGCCTCTGTTTGGTTCCAACCTGCAGGACTTCGCGTTCCCTTCGTGCGGCGCGCAGTGCTTCTGCATTCGATTTGAGTCGAGGAGAGGCATCTACTTTGGAGAGGCATCTACTTGCCGATTTGCGCTTTTGAGGGCTTGACTAGTATATCTCCATATGGCAATATAGCCATATGGAGATTCACGAGCAGGCCGACACTCTTAGCTTGGCCTTCGGCGCGCTTGCCAGGTAGTCGTCCAAGCTTGCAAATTTCCCTTCCCAGAACCGGCGAAAGGGCTCCACCCAGTCAGCGATATCCTTGAGCGGAACCAACAATGCCAGCTTCTTGATGCCCTTAAGGAGATTCGCCGCCTCCAGTGCAAGAACAGCGCCGGAGGAGACGCCCCAGACGGATGCCGTACCACCCGCTTCGCTCAGTAGCGCTTCGATGTCTTCGACCTCGCGCTCCACCGCATATGGCGCAGTGTCACTACTGGCGCCTCTACCTCGGCGGTCATATGTGAAAACCGTGAAGCGCTTTGCCATGAGGTTAGCCAGTTTCCCACTCTGGCCCATGCCTCGGTAGCAGAGCGCGCCGTCGATCAGAATCACAGCCGGTCCGGCACCGATTCGGTCGAACGCGATCGCCGTCCCGTCCTTCGAGAGCACTTTTCTCGCAAAGGGCGGAATCGGAGTCGGCTGCGCAATCTCAGGGGTTCGTCTTTCTTTGGTTCCTACCGTCGTCATATACCTTTCTTCTTCGTTTCTCACTGTCACCTCTTGCGGATGCCGAAACCTGCGGCTTATGCGATCTTGTGGAGATACTCGGCGAGGTTTTCCAAGGTTCGAGCCGTTCCGGCATCCACACGCATCTTGAGCAAGGCGTCGCGATCCTCAATCGAGTGGCACTCGATTGTCATCGTGAGCTTCGTTTTGCCGCGCTCCTCCGCGAAGACAAGCGTTCCGACCGATTCGGGACTCGACGGAAACATCCGCGTAGCGAACACGAGCCGCTCCGGCGGCGTGATTTCGCGATAGGTGCCTGTAAACGAGTATGCCCCTCCACCGGCGCCGCCATGGACCCATCGAAATGCCCCGCTTGGCCGAAGGTCGATCTCGCAAACGGCGAGCGGCACACCGCTCGGGTCCCACCAATGCGCGACGTGCTCTGCCTTGGTCCAGGCTTCGAAGACCATGCTGCGAGGCGCATCGAAGATGCGCGTCATCACGATCTCGCGATCGGTCGGCGTTGTAACGCTGAATGTTCCTACAACAGGGGACGATTGGGTCCGGATAGGCGAGGCAGTTGATGCAGACCGGCGAAGTGATGCGGTCAGGATCTTCCTGAAGTCGGTCGGAGTTCCCGGTTTCTTCATTACGCTGATGCGGCTGATGCCGATGTGGTCGAAGCTTAAAGCCATCGCACACACGCTTCCCTACGACGGCGCGATCGTGCGAGACAACCAAAGAGGCAAACCGTTGCCGGCCAACCGGTGGGCGTCCATCACGGTACCGGCACTTGTCATGGATGGCGGGAATAGCCCTGCGTGGATGCGCCACGGGAACCAATCGCTGGCGAGCGTATTACCGAACGCGCGGTACCGCACGCTCGAAGGGCAAACCCACATGTTGAAGCCGAAGGTGCACGCGCCGCTGTTGGTGGAGTTTTTTAGAGGTTAGATCAATGCTTAAAGGAGCGACTATCAGCGTCGGAAACATCTGAGTGTATTGCCCGTGTACCGCGCCGTCAGAATAGACCCCGCCCATTCCCGGCGGGCATCGTAGGTCCCCCGATAGGGCTGGGCTATAGACGCCCAAATAGTGCGGTTGCCAAAAATGACCTTCGATCGCGCCGTAGTGGCGAACTCCAGGTAAGTTTTCTGGTCGCGAACCTTGCGAAGGCACCCGGCCTGCGCCGCGCTGCAAGCGGCCCGCGACCAGCCCAAACGCGCGGCGTTGTCCGAGCATGATGCCGAGCTACAGGACCTGCTGGTTGTCCGGCATCTCATCGTTGATTTCTTCCATTTCGTCTCCTTCCATGACCGCGGTTGGGACGGGTGTCCCAACGGACTCCAACTCTCACTGCAAACAAAGAGGGTTGCTGCGCGGTGGTGTGAGCGGCTGGGACAGGTGTCCCAACCCCTTGCTTTCACCACTGGTTGGGCGCACTCATAGAAATTCTTTTCCTCCCCCGAATCCTTTTCCCCACGTCCGGGGAATTAGCATTAGACATGACTGATGCGGACTTCCGCGAGGCGTATGAGCGGCACAAGGACCTCCTCTATCGCTTCGCCCGCCGCATGACCGGATCGAACGAGACGGCCGAGGATCTGGTGCATGAGTGCTTTCTGTTGCTATGGCGAAACCGCGTCGCGTATCAGCCCGAGCGCGGGTCGCTTCGCGGCTTCCTCGTCGGGGTGACGCGTAATCTGGCGTTAAAGCGCATGAACCGCGAGCGAAGCTTCGACCAGTTGGAGGATGACATCGCGACGTGCGGGCCCATCCATCCCGCCGATCGCGAACGCGGCTGTATCGTAGCGCAGGCCGTAGAAGCGCTTCCGCCGCTGCAGCGCGAGGCGCTCATCCTGGCGGAGTACGAAGACATGCCGCTCGAAGAGATCGCGCGGTCGGTCGGGGCGGAACTGGCGGCGGTGAAATCGCGCCTGCACCGCGCTCGGGAAAACCTGCGGCGAATGCTGGCGCCGCTGCTCGAATCGAAAGGAAGGGCCAATGGAACACGGTGAGGACCGCGAGTTACGAGAATTGCTGCGCGAATGGAGCGTGCCGGATGCGCCTCCATCGCTCGACCAGAGGGTGCTGGGCGGCCGTCGTTCCGGCCGCGAGGCATGGTGGAGATTTCTGCTTACGGGATCCATCCGAATTCCTGTTCCGGTGGGCATGGCGTTCGCCGCCGTACTGCTGGTCACGATCGGCGGTCTCATCCGGCAGCGCCCCGCGCCGGCTCCGGCTCCTTCAACGGTCAGCCTGGTGGACTTCCGGCCGGTGAGCGATCTCAATGTGAGGGTGATTCGCCAGCATGAGTCGAACTAGAGTCATCTGTGGTGTGTTCGCCGCCGCCGTCGGCCTGTTTGCACAGGGAGGCGGGCTGACGGTTAGCAGCCCGTCGTGGAAGGGACTGGAGATCCACTTCGAGACCAAAATCGAACCTCCTGGAACGCTGCTTCCCGGCGGAGTCATTAGCGGACCAGACAGCGCGCATCACATCATCAACGATGCCGCGCATCGGCGGGCTTTCGGCTATAACATCGGGCTCGATCCCGACCAGAATGGCCAAACCGCGCAGATCCGCATTGAGCGCTGGAATCCCGCGGAATCAAAAGTTACTTTCCATGCCGGCTGGACGTTCTTGGAGCTGCCGAAATACCCGCTCATTCCCAACGTGAGAGTGGGGGAGACCGTGGCGCTCGATCTGCTGGTCAACTCGTCTACCGGCCAGAAGGTGGTGGACTATCTCACGCTGCGGCGCCACGGCGATATGGACCTTCGGAGTGCATCCCACGACTTCGCCGTGGCCGATGCGGAACTGATGCTCGCGGAGCCGCGGCTCTTTCTCAATGGGAAGCTGGAGGCCGAAGACAGCGCCGGAGTGTCTGGAACGGTGATCTGGTTGTATCTTATGGGACACGGAAGATTCGTCCTGTCGCTGATTCCTCATGACAAGCTCGGGTTCGTAAGGAATGGCGTCGTATCGCGGAACGGTCTGCTATTCCGGGACCGAGGGGTGGAATTTCGAGTCGAGTGCGACAGCCGCATCGCACCCGGCTCTGGTACGTACAACCTATACGTGCGGGAGGAACGCGAGTGGCGACCTGACGGCGGAGCGCCATTCCGGATCGGTTCGGCCGATAGCGCCGAGTTGGTCGTCGGTAAGAAATAACCAAGGAGAGGAAACATGCTTAACAGCAGATTGGGATTCGTGTGTCTGAGCTTGGCGGCCATGGCGTTTGGCCAGGCATCATTCGAAGTGGCGTCCATCAAGCCGCATCCCGGCATCGTGACGTCCTCATCGGACCCGAGAGTTAAAGGCAGCCGCGTAACGGCAACCGCCTCGACGCTGATGGATATGATCACTACCGCCTATCACGTGCGCAACGACCAGATTTCCGGAGCGCCCGGCTGGGCGTCCTCGGATCACTACGATTTGGAGGCCAGGGCGGGAGAGCAAGCTATCACCACCGAGCAGATGCGGCCGATGCTGCAGGCGTTGCTTGAGAACCGGTTTCAACTTCGGATCCACCGCGAAAACAGGGCCGTTCCAATGTTCGCACTGGTGGTGGGGAAGCACGGCCCAAAGTTCCAAGAATCGTCTCCTACAGATGACCCCAAAAGCAGCATCACTGGCGACGGCATGGGCATGCATTTGGAATTTGCCCGGCAGACCATGGCGAATCTCGCCTCCCGCCTATCGAGTAACGGAGCCGGCTGGCCGGTAATCGACAAGACCGGTCTAACGGGACAGTACACGTTTAAGCTGGAATGGGCACACGAAATTCCGGGACACGAATCGGCGTTGCCGTCGCTCCCGGATGCCTTGCAGGAACAAGCCGGTCTCAAACTGGAACTCACCAAGGGGCAGGGTGAATTCATCGTCATCGATCACGCCCAAAAGCCTTCGGCAAACTAGAGAACGCCGCTACTGATTTGTTGCCCTACAGGATAGATCCTCCCTGACGGCGTAGCGTTTACAAATCCATGTTGGCGGTTTGCCGACTCGGCCGGCAGTCCCAGGCCGCCGGCGTCGGCAGTTGCAACTGGTTATCATCTTGGCGAATGCCGCCACTTCTTGGCCGGACAACTAAGCGGTGATACTCAACAAAACGGGAAAATCAAACGAGCGGTCCCCCCATGCCTGCCATGTTTTGTTGACACTGAGTTGCATCTGAGGTGTAATGGTTCTGGCGTGATCAGGCTGACACCGAAGCCGCACCAGAGTCGCAAGGGCGCCCCGAAATCCGCCTCCCGGATGGCTGCGCGTGTCGCTCTATGGCTGGGTGGCCTGTCGCTGACCGCCGTCTTGATCTGGCAGGCATTCAGTCAGGGCGGCAACCCCGATCCTCTGGCGCCGCATGTGGGTTTCAACGCCGCCACCCTCGACATTGCGGTGCTCGTCTTTCGCGAGGGCCTGGAATGCATTCTGGTCCTGGCGGCCATCACGGCAACCATGGGCGTATCAGTGGGTGCGTCTGGGGGTGCATCCGGGGGCGCATCAGGCGATGACTATCGTCGCCCGGTGGCCTTCGGCGCTGGGGCGGCATTCCTGGCAACCTTGGTCACATGGTGGATTGCCATTGGCCTGATCGACGATCTGACGCAGAAATTGTCCACCCTGAATCTCCAGGCTGCCACGGGCCTCCTTGCCATTGTGGTGCTGCTGGTGGTGATGAACTGGTTCTTTCACAAGGTCTACTGGACTGGGTGGATCTCGCTGCATACCAGGAAGAAACAACACCTGCTGGAACGCTCTAAAACCACTGAAGCTTCGAAGGCGAATCCGTGGTGGGGTTTTGCGTTGCTGGGGTTCACCTCGTTGTATCGCGAGGGCTTTGAGGTCGTCCTCTTCTTGCAGAGTTACCGCCTCAAGCGCGGTGGCCAGGTTGTGCTTTACGGGGTGTTACTGGGCCTGCTGTTCTCCGGCATCATTGCGGTTCTGACGTTTCTGGCTCATCGCCGCCTGCCCTATCGCAGAATGTTGATCCTGACAGGCATCATGCTGGGGGCAGTCCTCCTGGTGATGGTCGGGGAAGAAGCCCAGGAAATGCAAGCGGCCCACTGGATTCCGACCACCGTGCTGCCGCGGCTGGCGGCGCTGATTCCGCCGTGGATGGGGCTTTGGTTTTCGGTGTTTCCCACCGTCGAGACGCTCGGCGCCCAGGCAGTTGCCACCCTGCTGGTGGTCGGTTCGTACTTTGCGGCCCGGGTCCAGCGCCGGTTTATCGCGGAAGTATCCCGCGGTGCGTAATCGTTCACCCGCCGCAATTTCGGCGCCGGCCGTATCTGAACGCCATGCTCCTCGCCTTCCCCGCCCCACTTGTGCGGGCGTTATCCCGCGCTCGATCATGGCAACAGCGCGCGCTTGCTTTCCGGGTGGCGCAGGAATGCCTCGGCTTGGGGGAAGCCGCTCTCCGCGCCGCGAAACCGCGTGATCTCCACCTGTTTCGGGTACCACTTGCCCGGCTGCTGTGACACATGCGCGTAACAGGCGTCGCGGCGGCGCGTTTCCACCGAGGAGATATCTACGTAGTCGGCGGGTGAGAACATGGTGGTATCCTCGGCGACCTCGTAATAGTACAGCGCGAATCTCTTGCCGGCTTTCCACCAGGCATCCAGGGTAAGCATGGAGACGGCGCGATGGTCGCGGTGACGGTCGATGGGCCACTGGGTGAATACCACATCGGGCCTCTCCGCGGCCAGCACGCGGGCGAAGGCCTCATAGTGCGGGGCATCCACGCTGGCGCGGCCGTCGTACTGGCCGGCGAAAACGGCACGGGCCTTCAGACTTTGACAAGCCTGCTGGGCCTCGGCGGTGCGGATGCCGGCACAACGCCCCAGGCTCGCTCCGCCGCAGTACCCCTCGCCGCGATTCAGGTACAGCAGCACCACTTCATGGCCGAGTTCGGTGTAGCGCGCCACGGTCCCGGCGCAGCCGCATTCCGGGTCGCCCGGATGACCGCCCGCGACGACGATCTTTAGGGCCTGCGTCCCGGATTGCGCCCGCAGGGGCAGAGCGGTGGCGGCAGCCAGCAGATGGCGGCGTGAGATGATCACGGAAGAATTGTAATACGAGCGCCCCGGACCTGAGGATCATGCCGTGGTTCGCTGCCCCACAGAAATAGCCGCGCGGGCGGAATGGCGGTTTTAATGTGATGATGGGAGCAGATGGAGTTTCGCACGCAAACGCCCGGGCCGCCACTGTCGGATTTCATCGAAATGCTATGGTATGGGGCCGGCGCGGCCGGGCCGCACTCCAGGGAACGGCTGCTGCCGGATGGTTCGATGGAACTGGTGATTAACCTCAGCGAGGATGAGGTGCGGGTCTACGACCGCCTGGACCATCGGAAATTCGAAAAGCTTCGCGGGGCGGCAATAGTCGGGCCGCATTCGGAGTTCTTCGTCATCGATACCGCGGAGCAGCGAAACGTGATGGGCGTGCACTTCAAACCGGGCGGCGCGTTTCCGTTCCTGCCATTGCCGGCGGACGAATTGCACGGCCTGCACATTTCGCTGGAGGATGTTTGGGGGCGCTGGGCCGGCGAGTTGCGCGAACGCCTGCTGGAGGCGACGGCTTTGGCGGACCGCTTCCGCATTCTGGAGGCGGCGTTGCTGGCGCGGATCTGGCGGCCGCTGGTGCGGCATAGGGCGGTGGCGTTTGCGCTCGGCCAGTTTCACGGCGGGCCGAAAACGCGGACCATCGGCGACGTCACCGACCAGACCGGTCTCAGCTCGCGGCGCTTTATCGAGGTGTTCCGGCAGCAGGTCGGTTTGACGCCGAAGCTCTTCTGCCGCGTGCGCCGCTTTCAGGAAGTGGTGCAGCGGGTAGCCGCCAGCGGGCACATCGACTGGACGGACGTGGCACTCTCCTGCGGATACTTCGACCAGGCGCACTTCATCCACGATTTCCGGGCGTTTTCGGGGATCAGCCCCACCATGTATGCCGGGTTACGGACCGGACACACCAACCACGTGCCGATCTTCGAGTAGGTCAAATTCTTACAATCCAGGCCGTCCTCTTTCGGGCACAATAGGACTCATGAACAAAACAGTAAAAGCAATTCCCGAGGGGTTTCAGGCGGTAATTCCTTACCTGGTAGTGGATGGCGCGGAGAAAGTGATTGAGTTTCTCAAGCAGACCTTTCATGCCAAAGAAATGATGAGGATGACGAGGCCAGATGGCAAGATGGGGCACACCGAAATGCGGATTGGCGATTGCGTGGTGATGCTGGCCGACGCGTGGGGCCCTTGGAAACCGATGCCTGCCATGATCATGGTGTACACGGAGGACGTCGACGCGGTGTACCAGCGCGCCCTGCAAGCCGGTGCGACTTCGGTCAGCGAGCCGAAGGACCAGTTCTACGGCGATCGCTCGGCCGCGGTGGCGGACGCCTGCGGCAATCAGTGGTATATTGCCACGCATATAGAGGATGTGTCGGAAGAGGAGTTGATGCGGCGGCACACGGCGATGGCGGGGGCACATTAGCAGCAGGGGCACCGCTCCCTAACGGTCACGGCTCCGAATGAGGCCTCAGAGCCGCGACCGTGAGGGAGCGGTTACCTGAGCGGTCACCGGCTGCGCCACTCCTCCAGTTCCCGCTGGATGAACCAGGCCACCAGGCGGCGGAAGATGTCCTCGATCAGGTCCGGGTCAAGACCTTCGCGTTCGGCCCACTGCCGCCGCCGGGCCAGCATGGCGGCCAGGCGCTCGGGCGCGGCCACAGCGGTCTCACTGGTTTTGAACCGGGCGGCCGCGTTCACGTATCCGGCGCGCTTGCCCAGCAGCGCCACCATCTGCTCGTCCAGGTGGTCAATCTCCTCGCGGACCTGGCTGAGCGATCGGCATTCGGAGGGCGTGGGCATGTCTCATAATAGAATGAGATTTGATGCCAACAGACGATCGCGCGATCGCCATTTGCGCTACCTTCACCGTGGAAGCCATTGAGGCCGCGCTGGCTTTTTGGATCGCCGAGCTCAGGCTGGACTATGAGATCCGGTTCGCCGGGTACAGCCAGATTTACCAGCAACTGCTGGACCCGACGGGGCTCTTTGCGCGCAATCGCGGCGGCTTCAATGTGGCGCTGGTGCGGTTCGACGATTGGCTTCGCGCCGGCGGACCCGACGGGCCGGAGGAGCATTCCGATCGGCTGGTGGCAGCCATCCGGGCGGCTGCGGCTACGTTCTCGGTTCCGCTAATTCTGGTGATCTGCCCAGCCACTCCGGAGCATTCCGCCGGGTTTGAGCGGGCTGAACGCGTGCTGCGCGAAGGTATCGCCGGTCTGCCGGCCGTGCACGTCGTCGATCCGGCCGGCGTGGAGGCTTGGTACCCCGTGGCGCAGGTTCACGATCCGGACGGCGACGAACTGGGCCATTTGCCGTACACGCCGGAGTTCTTTGTGGCGCTGGCTACGGCCATCGCGCGCACGGTCCACGCCATCGCGGCGCCTCCTTATAAGGTGATCGCGCTCGACTGCGACGACACGTTGTGGTCGGGCATTTGCGGCGAGGATGGACCGCACGGTGTGGAGCTGGACCCGCCGCGCCGCGCGCTGCAGGTTTTCATGGCGGGCCGGCGCCAGGCGGGCATGCTGCTGACGCTCTGCAGCAAGAACAACGAAGAGGATGTGGAGGAGACGTTCGCCGCCCATCCCGAAATGCCATTGCGGCTGGCGGACTTCGCCCAGCGGCGCATCAATTGGGAGCCCAAGAGCGCCAACCTGAACGCGCTGGCGGAGGACCTGGACTTAGCGCTCGACAGCATCATCCTGGTGGACGATAACCCGAAGGAATGCACCGAAGCGCAGGTGGGCAGCCCCGGCGTGCTGGCGTTGCCGCTGCCGGTGCAGGCTGAGGAGATCCCGGAATTCCTGAACCACGTCTGGGCTTTCGACCGCGCGCGGGTGACCGAGGAAGACCGCTTGCGGCCGGAATTGTACGTCCAGCGGGCGGAGCGGGCCAAAGCGCAAAAGGCGTCGGCCAACCTGGAAGAATTCCTGGCGTCGCTGCAGCTTGAGATTGCTATCGGGCCCATGGAACCCGGCCAACTGGAGCGGGTGGCGCAACTCACCGGGCGCACCAATCAGATGAATGCATCGTGCCTTCGCCGCACTCCAGCCGCGGTGCAAGATCTTTTGACAACGGGCGCCGCCGAATGCCTGACGGTGAGCGTGCGGGACCGCTTCGGCAGCTACGGGCTCACGGGCGTGATCATCTTCCGGTGCCAGGCCCCGGCGCTGGTGGCCGATACGTTTCTGTTGAGCTGCCGCGTGCTGGGCCGCGGGGTGGAGCATGGCATGGTGGCGCGCCTGGGCGAGTTGGCGCTGGAACGCGGCCTGGCGCGAGTGGAAATTCCGTTTGTGGCAACCGGCAGGAACCGGCCGGCTCAGTTGTTTTTGGAATCGATCGGTGTGCCGCTGAGTGCGGAGGCCGCGGCGGCGGTGAAGTATCTGCCGTCCCGGATCCTGCCGGCGAACTCCGAATGGAGCCGCAACTCCCAGCGGAGCCGCAACTTCCAACCGAGCCGTGACCGTGAGGGAGCGGTTGTCCCAAGCCCCGACTACGTCAAGATCGCCACCGAACTGCGGCGCATCGAGCAGATTGCCGAACGGATTCGCCTGACGACCCGCCGCCCAGTTCCGTTGCGGGCAGAGGCAGACCCGCCGCGCACCGCGCTGGAGCGGGACCTGGCCCCACTTTGGGCTGAGCTGCTGAACCTGCCTGCCGTGGGCGTTCACAGCAACTTCTTCGAACTGGGCGGCCACTCCCTGCTGGCGGTGCAGCTTCTTTCGCGCGTGCGGCAGATTTATCAGGTGGACCTTTCCCTGGAGGTGGTGTACAGCGGCGAATTCACGGTGGCCGAACTGGCCAAGGCCATCGAGTTGAAGGAGATCGAACAGGCGGGCGGCGACTACCAGGGGTTATTAAACGAGCTGGATAGCCTTTCGGACGAAGAAGCGCGGGCGATGCTGACCGAAGAGCAGGATGCGACCTAGCCGATGCGGATTCTGCTGACGGCCAACGCATCCTATGTGCCGCCGCGCGGAGGCGCCACCCGCAGCAATCTGATCTGGCTCGACCGGATGGCGCGCGCCGGCCACGCCTCCCGCATCGTGTGTGGGGCTTCCGGCGGCGAAGGGGGCGGGAAAGCTGCCGGCCTGGGCTATCACGAATCGATCACGGTGTTGGCGGTGGAGGACCCTGCACGCCGCCTGCTAACGCTGCGGCAGCAGATTCGCGAGTTTCGCCCCGATTGGGTGCTGGTCTCATCCGAGGATCTGGGCCACCTTCTGTTGCGCGAGGCCCAACAAGGCGCTCCGGGGCGTCTGGTCTACCTGGCCCATACGCCGCAGTTTTTTCCCTTCGGACCGGCCAGTTGGAATCCGGACCCGCAGGGCGCAGAACTGGTGGCGCAGGCGGCGGCCGTCGTGGCCATTGGGCAGCACATGGCGGAGTACATCGCGCGTTCGCTGGAGTTCGCGCTGGAGCGGTCATTGGCGCGCCCCGTGGTCGTAATTCATCCGCCGATTTACGGCCCGGGCCCATACCCCAACTACGCCAGCTTCGAACGCGGCTTCCTCACCATGATCAACCCCTGCGCGGTGAAGGGCATTTCGATTTTTCTGGAAATCGCCGGGCGGCTGCCGGAATACCAGTTCGCCGCCATACCCGGTTGGGGAACCACCAGCGAAGACCGCCGCGCGCTGGAGCGGGTGCCCAACATACGGCTGCTGCCGAACCCGAAAGATATCGACCAGCTTCTGGCGCAAACGCGGCTGCTGCTGAACCCGGCGCTCTGGTATGAGGGCTTCGGGCTGATCGTGATGGAAAGCATGCTGCGCGGCATCCCGGTGGTGGCGAGCGATTCGGGCGGGCTGAAGGAAGCCAAGCGCGGAACCGGGTACGTGATTCCGGTACACACCATCGAACGGTTCGACCCGGTGTTCGACGAGCACGCCATGCCTCGGCCCGTGATAGAGCAAAACAGCGCCGCGCCCTGGGTGGCGGCCGTGCGCGAATTGCTGACGGATCGGGCGGCCTACGAACGGGAATCGGCGTCATCGCGGCAGGCGGCGGCGCGCTTCGTGAGCGGATTGGATGCGGGCGATCTGGAGCGGCTGCTGGAATCCCTCGAACCTACCGGTCCGGCCCGCTCGGGCGATTCGGGGCGTCTGCCGGCAGGCCGGGCGGCGCCTCACATCACCATGGAATCGCTTTCGCCCGAGAAGCGCGCGCTGCTGCTCGAACGGCTGCGCAAACGCCAGGCTGGACGGTGATGCGCATCCTGCTGGCACAGAATTCCCAGTATTATCCGGCCCACGGCGGCGGCGATAAATCCAACCGTCTGCTGTTGGAGGCGCTGGCAGCACGCGGCCACGAATGCCGGGTAGCGGCGCGTATCAGCGTCTTCGGCGAAGCCGGCCATCGGCAATACCTGGCCGACCTGGCGGCGCGCGGCGTGGCGCCGATTTCGACCGGGAACGGCGTGGTCACGTTGCAGCGAGCCGGCGTGGAAGCGCACGTGGTCACCAATGCCAACCTGCGGGCGTGCTTCGCAGAACAGGTGGAGGCATTCCGGCCGGACGTGATTCTGACCTCGACGGACGACCCGGCGCAGCTTCTGCTGGAGGTGGCGCTGCGGGCCGGAAGCGCCCGCGTAGTCTACCTGGCGCGCGCCACCATGGCGCTGCCTTTCGGACCGGATTGCGCCTTTCCGAGCCAGGCCAGGACGGAACGAATCCGCGCCGCCGCCGCGGTGGTCGGGGTGAGCCAGTACGTGGCCGATTACATCCGCCAACACGCCGGCATCCCGGCGGTGCACGTGCCGATTTCGTTGATGGAACCGGGGCCCTGGCCCGTGCTGGGCCGTTTCGACAATGAATTCGTCACCTTCGTGAATCCGTGCGCGGTCAAAGGAATAGCGATTTTCCTGGGGTTAGCAGACATTTTTCCCGATACCATCTTTGCCGCCGTGCCCACCTGGGGCACGAACCAGGAGGATCGCGCCGCGCTGGAGCGCCGGAGCAATGTGCGCGTGCTCCGCCCGGTGGACGATATCGACCTGCTGCTCCAGCGCACGCGGGTGCTGCTGGTGCCTTCGCTGTGGGCCGAGGCGCGGTCGCGGATTGTGCTGGAAGCCATGCTGCGCGGTGTGCCCGTGATGGCCAGCAACGTCGGCGGCATCCCCGAGGCCAAGATGGGAGTGCCGTATCTGCTGCCGGTGAACCCGATCGCGCGGTACGAAACGCGCGTGGACGAGCAGATGGTGCCGGTGGCCGAGGTGCCGCCGCAGGATCTGGATCCGTGGCGCGAATCGCTGGCCCGTCTGCTGGGCGACCAGGCGCACTATGAAGAGATAGCCGCAGCGTCGCGCGCAGCCGCTCTCGAATACACGGCGAATCTGAATGCCGCTCCGCTGGAGCGCGTCTTGCAGGAAGTGCGTGGCCGCGACCCTCTGGGTCGCGTGCAGGCCCCGAACCTGCCGCCGCCGGCCCAGAAAGGCCTCGACAGTTTGTCGCCGGACAAGCGCCGGCTGCTGGCATTACGGCTTCGCCAGCGCGCCCCGGCCTCGGCCTGGTTTCCTGGCGCGGACGCGTGCGAGGGGCTGCGCTTGTTCTGGTTTCCGCATGCCGGTGGCGGGACGGGGCAGTTGAGTGGGCTGCCTCAGGTCTGTCCGGTGCGGCTGCCGGGCCGCGAATCCCGCCTGGCTGAAGCGCCCTTCGAGCGCATGGGGCCTCTGGTGGAGGCGCTGGCCAACGCTATCGAGCCCTACCTGGCGAGGCCGTTCGCTTTCTTCGGCCACAGCATGGGCGCCGCCGTGGCCTTTTCACTGGCGCGGCTGCTGCGGCGCCGCAACCAGCCGCTGCCCAAGATGCTGATCGCATCGAGCGCGCGGGCGCCGCAGTATCGCCGCAATCATGTTCCGCCCGCGACCCCCACCGACGAAGTATTTTTGGCCGAACTGCGCCGCCTCGGGGGCATCCCCAATGAGGTGCTCGACGACCCGGCGATGATGCGCGCCGTCCTGCCGGCGCTCCGGGCCGACACGGCGCTCTACCGCAGCTACGTCTACGCGGAGGACGCGCCGTTGGCCTGCCCGATCCGGGCGTACGGCGGCGCCGAGGATCCAAATGTTTTTCGCGAACATCTGGAAGCGTGGGCGCAACAGACGACGGGGCAATTCGCGCTGCGGCTGTTTCCCGGAGGCCATTTCTATTGGAACGCCGGCCGCGCGGCTTTGGAGCAGGCGCTGGCGGAGGACCTAATGGAAGACCTGGCCGAAAACCTGGAGGGACTGGAATGAAGATTGTGGTTTTGGACGGCTACTGCCTGAATCCGGGCGACCTGTCGTGGGACGAGTTGCGCCGCTTTGGCGAAGTGGAGGTGTTCGACCGCACGGCGGAAGCGGACGTAGTGGCGCGGGCGGCCGGCGCCGCCATCGCGCTCACCAATAAGGCGCCGTTGTCCGCCGCCACGCTGCGGCAATTGCCGGAACTGCGCTACATCGGCGTGCTGGCCACGGGCTATAACGTGGTGGATGTGGCGGCGGCGGGGAAGCAGGGCATCGTGGTTTCGAATATCCCCACGTACGGCACGGCCTCGGTGGCGCAGTTCGTGTTCGCGCTGCTATTAGAGTTGTGCCACAACGTGCGCGTGCATGCCGACGCGGTGCGGGCGGGCGAGTGGTCGCGCAGCCCGGATTGGTCGTTCTGGAAATCGCCGCTGATGGAACTGGCTGGGAAAACGATGGGGATTATCGGGTTCGGGCGCATCGGGCGGCAGACAGGCCGCATCGCCGACGCGATGGGGATGAGGGTGATCGCCAACGATACTTATCAGGGCGACCCGCCGGCGTATGAGGGTTTTCGCTGGGCAACGGTGGAGGAAGTGCTGCGCCAATCCGATGTGGTCAGCCTGCACTCGCCGTTGTTTCCGGATACCCAGGGGATGATCAACGCCCGCAGCCTGGCGTGTATGAAGCCATCGGCATTCCTGATCAACACGTCGCGAGGGCCGTTGGTGGTGGACCAGGATCTGGCGGACGCGTTGAACGCGGGGCGGCTTGCGGGTGCGGGCCTGGATGTGCTCTCGGTGGAGCCGCCGGCCGCCGCCAACCCGCTGCTGACGGCGCGCAATTGCCTGGTGACTCCGCACATTGCGTGGGCCACAAAGGAAGCGCGGTCGCGGCTGATGGACGCGGCCGTGCAGAACGTGGCGGCGTTTCTGAGCGGCAAGCCGCAGAATGTGGTGGGGTAGGTGAGTTGCAGTCTTTTAGTGAAGTTGTTCTCAGCGATGGGCAACTTTCGGTAAGCGGCCGGCTACCAGATCGTTTGAACTCTCAAGGCCCGAATCTTCCCGTCGCGGCTGATCAGAGGCACTTGCAGAGCCATCGCTGTGGCGGTCACGATTCGATCCGGCAGGTCCGGAACCTCACTGCGGCTTACAAGCTCAAGAGCATCGGCGACCGTGCGGGCTAGCGGCGCCAACAGACACGGAGTCGCCGGGTCATCGAGGGCCTGGATCAGCCTATCACGGGCCGCCGCGGGCAAACGGCCTTTCTCGACCAGGTAAGTCAGCTCCACGAGACAGATCGATGGAACGTGAATGAGTTCCCCTGCGGCAGTCCCGGAATCGAGAGCGGCAGTCGCTGTTGCGGAGAGCCGAGAGTCAGCCGACAAGTACCAGACAATGGCATGGGTATCAACCGCGACCGCAGCCATTAGATGTCTTCCCTGGGGAAGTTCCTCCACATGTCGCGCTGATTGTCCTCGACCTCAGCCGCGGAGAGCGAGACGCCCAAGTCTGCCCATATGCCCATCACACTCTTGAATGGCGTCTTCTTGGATGTTTCGTCACGGAGGCGGGCGGCGTGGTTTAGGATTTTTTGCTGTTTCTCAGGCGGAAGCGCCCGGACAGCTTCCAGAATCGCCTGTTCGAGAGACATGAAAACCTCAACTCTATTATCCGCAGCTTCGAGGGGAATGCAAAAGGCGCCTGCCCTCGCCGGGGCGGAGGCGAATCCGGAACCGGGCCGGACGCGACTAAACCGGTGCTCACGCGCGGATGTGCCTCGTGGATGATCAGGTCCACATGACGTACGCAAAGAGAGTCGCTGGTTGAACGCCGTCTGGAAGTGCTGCTGTTCGATCCGGTGCTGAAAACGCCCACGCCGAATTAAGCCCGCATACCCAAACGGGACAAATTGTCCCGGAAATCGACTCTATCCGGGGCTAACTCCTTTGTTTGAGAAATATTCGGGACAAGTTGGCCTGGATCGCCTAACCCTAACCGGCGTGT
>Ga0210402_10000607_pt1 | contig 39738 bp, 34 predicted proteins | sample IncBWC7MmetaG_FD_161055 | JGI IMG/M metagenome (GOLD analysis project Ga0210402, IMG submission 161055) | Forest soil microbial communities from Barre Woods Harvard Forest LTER site, Petersham, Massachusetts, United States - Inc-BW-C-7-M | ecosystem: Environmental > Terrestrial > Soil >...
ATGTCCGCCGGCCAGAATTTCTCCCCCAGCAGATAAGGCCCTTTGGCCAGGGTGGCGCCCACGAGTTCCATCACTTCGTCGGTCTTGACCCAGCCCGCCGTGCCGCGCGGGATTTCCCATTTCATATAGGCGCTCATCCAGGCCGGCTCCATCACGCCGGCATAATAGGCCAGCCACGACACATAGGCGCCGCGTGCGGGATCGCCCACCACCGGGCCGATGCCGTTCTGGGGAAACCGGTCGGTCAAATAAAGCGCGATGGCGGTGGATTCCCACACCAGCGTATCGCCGTCCTTCAGCGCCGGCGACTTGCCATGCGGATGCGGATTTTCGGGATCGACGCCGCCGCTGCCGTCCGGCCGGCGGATATTGGCGATGCGATGAATTTCGTAAGGAGTCCCCAGTTCCTCCAGCAGGAAGATGAAGCGCGAGGAACGGGTGCGGGGATGGTGATAAAGTGTGATCATCGGAAGAGGCTAGATATTGTTGCGTTTCACCGCAAGCGCATGCAGGCGCAGCGCGCTGGCCAGGGGGCGCGGCCCCCGCGTCAGGTCGATCCGCGCCACCAGCGCCGCCAGGCTCTGGCCGGTCGCTTTGGCCTCGCCATCCAGCACCGCCCAGAATTCGGATTCCAGCGCCACCGAGGTGCGATGCCCGGACAAGGAAAAAGAGCGTTTTTTCAGCATCGGCGCGAGGATATCATGCCGTTCCGGGAAATTCCCATCACGGACGCAAGGCGCGAAAATCAAGATCGCCGAGTTCGCCGGTCAATTTCCCTGCTCCCACCTGGGGGCGCAACGTCAGGCGCGGACGAACCAGCTCTTGCACGCTGCCTGCCATTGCCACGGCGTTGCGGTCGTCCAGGCCCTCGGCGTCCAGCAACCGCACCTTCCGCCAGACCGCCGACAACCGCCAGGCGAAACGGTCCGGCACATGATCGTCATCATCCTTCACCAGCAAGTTGACCAGGAACAGCGAGTTTCGGACCCGCAGCCGCGATTTCACCAGCGCGAAAAACCGCGCGGTCTTGAGATGGCGTGGGATTTTACCCCCGGCATAGGCATCCAGTACAATCGCATCATAACGTCGCGTCTGACAGCACAGGAAAGCGCGGCCGTCACCGACATGGCATGCGATGTCTTCCGGCATGTGGAAATACCGGCGTGCAATATCGAAGGATCGCAGGTCGGTATCGACAATGACGACTTTTACGCCCTGCCGATGCAGCATGGTCGCCAGGGTGCCGCCGCCGCAGCCGATCATCAGAATCTCGCGGCATTTGGCCTGCCGGATCAGGCCGTATATCGCATGAACATAGCTGGCCAGGCTGACGCCGTTGCGGTCCGCCGCGCTGTGATTGAGGTGTTTCTCCCAGAATGACACCCCGCCGGTGGCATTGTTCTGTTCGACGACAAAACCGCTGGAAACCCGTCGCGCCACGCCGGTTCAGCGCGGCGCGATCATGTCTTCGGGCCGCACAATGGCGTCGAATTCGGCCTCGGTGACATAGCCGCCCTTGACCGCTTCTTCCTTCAAGGTCGTGCCATTCTTGTGCGCCGTCTTGGCGATCTTGGCGGCATTGTCGTAGCCGATCTTGGGCGCCAGCGCTGTCACCAGCATCAGCGAGCGGTTGAGCCCCGCCTTGATATTGTCCAGGCGCGGCTCGATCCCCACCACGCAATTGTCGGTGAAGCTCACCGCCGCGTCTGCCATCAGCCGCACGCTTTGCAGGAAATTATAGGCCATCACCGGGTTATAGACGTTGAGTTCAAAATGCCCCTGGCTGTCGGCAAAGGTCAGCGCCGCATTGTTGCCGAAAATTTGCACGCACACCTGGGTCATCGCCTCGCATTGGGTGGGATTGACCTTGCCCGGCATGATGGAGGAGCCCGGCTCATTTTCCGGCAGCGATAATTCGCCCAGCCCAGAACGCGGCCCGGACCCCAGCAACCTGATGTCATTGGCGATCTTGAACAGGCTGGCCGCCACGGTGTTGATGGCACCGTGGCTGAACACCATCGCGTCATGCGCCGCCAGCGCCTCGAATTTGTTGGGGGCGGTGGTGAACATCATGCCGGTGATGGCGGCGATGCGCTCCGCCACCATCTTGTCGAAGCCGATGGGGGCGTTGAGCCCGGTGCCCACCGCGGTGCCGCCTTGCGCCAGTTGCATCAGCTTAGGCATGGTCTGGCCGATCCGTTCGATCCCGTTGGCCACTTGCTGGGCATAGCCGGAAAATTCCTGGCCCAGCGTCACCGGCGTCGCGTCCTGGGTGTGGGTGCGGCCGATCTTGATGATGTCCTTCCAGGCCACGACCTTCACCGCCAGCGCGTGATGCAGATGGTGCAGCGCCGGGATCAATCGCTTCTGGATTTCCTCCGCCGCGGCGATATGCATGGCGGTGGGATAGGTGTCGTTGGACGACTGGCTCATATTGACGTGGTCATTGGGATGGACGGGCTTCTTGCTGCCCATCACCCCGCCCAGCATCTCGATGGCGCGGTTTGAGATCACTTCATTGGCGTTCATGTTGGATTGGGTGCCCGATCCGGTCTGCCACACCACCAGGGGGAAATGATCGTCGAGCTTGCCGTCGATCACTTCCTGGGCCGCCGCGACAATCGTCTCGCCCAGCTTCTTGTCCAGTCCGCCCAGCGCCATGTTGGTCTCGGCCGCGGCGCGCTTGACGATGCCCAGCGCCCGCACGACGGGCAGGGGCTGCTTCTCCCAGCCGATCTTGAAATTGCCCAACGAGCGCTGGGCCTGCGCCCCCCAATAGCGGTTGGCGGCGACCTCAATGGGTCCGAAGGTATCGGTTTCGGTGCGCGTTTTCTCGGCCATGGAACGCCCCCTTGCCAAAGCGCGATCCGGAAAAGTGGCTTCCGGTTTTCCGTAGATCGCGCGACAATTCAATAACCTAGTGCATAATCGGAATTCAACGAATTGCGATTATGCACCAGGGGCCCGCTACTATTATTTCTTGCGGAAAGAGTCGAGGCTGACGACCTCGCCCGGCGCCGGTACGGGCTTTTCGGAGGCCGGTTCGGGCGCCTGTTCGGCGGGGGGGTCGGGGGAGGGCACCACCACCGGGCCGGATTTTGCCGCCTCGCCTTCGCTGCGGAATTGCAGCCCGAACTGCACCCCGGGGTCGAAAAAGGCGGTCAGGGCGTTGAAGGGAATATGCAGCGGCGCCGGCAGTTTCTTGAAGGTCAGCGTCACCTCGAAAAAATCCTCCTTCACCTTCAGCGCCCAATATTGGTGCTGGATGATGATGGTCATTTCGTCGGGATATTGCTCCTTCAGGAAATCGGGAATGTCGACGCCGTCGGCATGGGTCTTGAAGGTGAGATAGAAGTGATGCGCCCCGATCAACCCGGATTTTTCGATGCGCCGCAGCGCGTCCCGCACCACGCCGCGAAGCGCGGAATCCGTCAGGGCCTGATAGCCGATAAAGTCCTTTGCCATGCGTTTCCGAGACTATGCGCCGCCCATGAGGAGTCAATGTTACCATCCCTTCCGTGACGGCTGGAAATGCTTAATTTTGACGCATTGCCGCAATTTACCGGAACCGGAGCCATATCGACCCGTTGTGGATAGGACACCCAAAAGGCTAGCTTCGTGAAAATCGCACAAATCGCGCCCTTGGTTGAAAGCGTGCCGCCCCGCCTCTATGGCGGCACCGAGCGTGTGGTGTCATGGCTGACCGAAGAACTGGTGCGCCAGGGCCATCAAGTCACGCTCTTCGCCAGCGGCGATTCTCGGACCGGTGCCGAACTCGCCGCCGTCGTTCCGCGGGCCCTGCGCCTCACGGGCATTCACAATTCGCTGCCCTACAATATCATCATGCTCGACCAGGTGGCCTCCCGCATGGAGGAGTTCGATGTGCTGCATTTTCACATCGACTTTTTCCACTACCCGGTCTTCCGCAATATGGCACACAAGACGCTGACCACTTTGCATGGGCGCCAGGACCTGCCGGAACTGCCCGACATTTACCGGGCCTTTCCCCATATGCCGCTGGTTTCGATCTCCAACCATCAGCGCCTGCCGGTGCCGCCGGTCAACTGGCGCGGCACGGTCTATCACGGCTTGCCGGAAAGCCAGTTCCGCCTGGGCAACGGCAAGGGCGGCTATCTGGCTTTCCTGGGGCGCATCTGCGCCGAGAAGGGGCCGGTCGAGGCGATCGAGATCGCGCGGCGCACCGGCCACAAGCTCAAATTGGCAGCCAAGGTGGACCCGGTGGACCAGCCTTATTTTGACGCGGTGGTGGCGCCCCTGATCGCACGCAGCCCGCATGTCGAATTCATCGGCGAAATCGATGACGGGCAGAAACAGGAATTCCTGCGGCGCGCCAGGGCGCTGCTCTTTCCCATCTGCTGGCCCGAGCCTTTCGGACTGGTGATGATCGAGGCCATGGCCTGCGGCACTCCGGTGGTGGCTTTCGCCTGCGGCTCGGTGCCGGAGATCTTGGAAAACGGCCTGACCGGCTATGTGGTGAAGGATGTGGCGGGCGCGGTGAGCGCCGTGCACCGCCTTGACCGGCTCTATCGCCCCAGTATCCGATCGCGCTTTGAGGAACGATTTAGCGTCCGGGCCATGGCGCGCGACTATTTGAGGATTTATGGGCAGCTGGCGGTGGTGGAAAAAACCGCCTACCAGGCCGCCTGAAAATTATTCAATGGACAGACTATAATGGAGGTCAAAACCCTCCCGCAAAATTCCGTTTCTTCTGCCGACGAAACGGCGGCCTTTTACATTCAGGCCACCGAGTCGATTCAGGAGCGCTGGCCGCGCACCCTCAAGCAGGGCGATACCTTTGCCCTGTTCGACACCATGGGCGATATCGTCCAGCCCGGCGCCACGCCGGGCGGCCTGTTCCACAACGACACGCGTTATCTCTCGGGCGTCCAGCTCCTGATCGACGGCCAAAGACCGCTGCTCCTTTCCTCGGCGGTGGAGAACGACAATGTCGTCCTGACGGTGGATCTGGCCAATCCCGACATTTATCAGGGCGGCAAGGTGGTCCTGCCGCGCGAGACCCTGCATGTGCGCCGCTCCAAATTTCTCTGGGACGCTACCTGCCATGAGCGCATCGCCGTGCATAATTTCGGCGCTCAGCCGCAGAAATGCTTTATCTCCCTGAGCTTTGCCGCCGATTTCGCCGATCTGTTCGAAGTGCGCGGATTGCAGCGTCCGCGCCGCGGCGCCATCACGGTGACGCACAAGGATGGCCACACCGTGGAGTTCCGTTATCAGGGCCTGGACGGGATCGCGCGGCGCACCGAAGTCTGTTTTTCGCCCGCACCCCATCGCCTCTCCGACAAGGAGGCCGTCTACGCCCTCGATCTTGCGGCCGGTGAGCGCCAGGCGCTGGTCATGACGGTCTGCTGCGCCGATGGCACGCCCGCGAAAGAGACTTTTTCCAAACCCTACCGGGCTGCGCGCCGGGCGGCCCAGCGCGCCGCCAGCCTTGGCGGCAGCGTCACCAGCAGCAATGCGCTGGTGGGCCGCATGCTGCACCGGGCGGCGGCCGATCTCTCCATGCTGATCACCGAAACAGCCCACGGGCCTTACCCCTATGCCGGCACGCCCTGGTTCTCCACGCCTTTCGGCCGTGATGGCATCATCACGGCGCTGGAAATGCTGTGGCTCGACCCTTCCCTGGCCAAGGGCGTGCTGCAATTCCTGGCCGCCACCCAGGCAACGAAATCGGATTCCACCGCCGATGCCGATCCGGGCAAGATTCTGCATGAGATGCGCCAATGCGAAATGGCGAATTTGGGCGAAGTGCCCTTTGGCCGCTACTATGGCAGCATCGATTCCACGCCTTTGTTCGTGCTTCTGGCAGCGCGTTATTTCGAGCGCACCGGCGATCAGCAGGCCATCCGCGCCCTGTGGCCGAACATTGAGGCGGCGCTCGCCTGGATCGACAAGTTTGGCGACCGCGATGGCGACGGCTTTGTCGAATATTACCGGGAAAGCGAAAACGGCCTGGCAAATCAGGGCTGGAAGGACAGCCAGGATTCCATCTTCCATACCGACGGCCGGCTGGCCACCGGCGCCATCGCGCTTTGCGAAGTGCAGGCCTATGTTTATGCCGCCAAGCAGGGCGGAGCGCTTCTGGCCCGCATGCTGGGCGCGCATGCCAGGGCCGACGCCCTGTCGGACGCGGCCGAACGGCTGCGCCAGCGCTTCGAGGAAAAATTCTGGTGCCCGGAGATCGGCATGTACGCCCTGGCGCTGGATGGCGAGAAGAATCCATGCCGCGTGCGCACCTCCAATGCCGGCCAGGTGCTGTTTTGCGGCATCGCCAGCGCCGAGCGCGCCATCAAGCTGGGCGAGGCGCTGATGACACCGGAAATGTTTTCCGGCTGGGGTGTGCGTACCGTGGCCAGCGATGGTCCGCGCTACAATCCCATGTCCTATCATGACGGATCGGTCTGGCCGCATGACAATGCCCTGATCGCGCTGGGCCTGGCCCGCTATGGCCTCAAACGCGCGGCGGGCGCCATCTTCGCCGGCCTGTTCGATGCGGCGGGCCATATCGAGCTGATGCGCTTTCCCGAACTGTTCTGCGGCTTTCCCCGCCGCCGCGGCACTGCGCCCACGCTCTATCCGGTGGCCTGCGCTCCCCAGGCCTGGGCTGGCGCCGCGCCTTTTGCCCTGTTGCAAGCCTGCCTCGGCATTGTCTGCGACCACCAGCGCCGTGAAATTCGCTTCCACAATCCGGTCCTGCCGAGTTTTCTGGAGGAAATCCGCATCAACAATCTGACGCTGGACGGGGCTTCCGCCGATTTGCGGCTGCGGCGCAACGGCGCCGGCACCGAAGTGGCGATCCTGGCTCAGCGCGGCGATATTTCCATCCGCATTGCTCAGTGAGGCCACCCGCGCGCTTCGCGCCCGGTGCGGGGCCAGCTTTTCTAAGTTCGCTTGCGCTCACTAAGAAAAACTAGGCCAGCGCCGCGAGCTTGGGCGAGCGGCCAGGAGCATCTTGCGGCAGCAAACGAAAAGGTCCGTCGCTAAGCGGCATAGCACCAGCGTAGTGGCCGCGCGTAGGGCGACGACCTTTTCGAGCGACGAGCGGTCCGTGGCGACAGCGTGCGGACAGCTTTGGCGAGCGGCCATGGCCGAAAGTTTAGCTGCCAACGTTGCCTAGTTGCTGCTTGCGCGACTGATACGCAACGGTTATGTCGGGCGCAATGGCCCCCGAAACCCCCATAATCGAAGCGGTGCTTCCCGAAGGGCTGGAAATTACCCCCGCTGCCCAGCCGGTGGAAGCGCCGCAGCCGGAGGTGTCGGCGGCCGAGGCGGCGGAAGATGCCGCAAAGGGGGGCGGGGGCGCTTTCGTCTTCCTGCGCGTATTCCGGCACCGCAATTACCGGCTGTTCTTCACCGGCCAGCTGGTCTCGCTGATGGGCACCTGGATTACCAATGTCACCCAGGGCTTTCTGGTCTACAGCTTGACCCATTCGCCGCTCCTCCTGGGTGTGGTGTCTTTCGCCGGCCAAGTGCCGGTGTTTTTCTTTTCGGCCTTTGGCGGCATGATTTCCGACCGCTTCGATCGCCGCCGCATGCTGCTCTGGACGCAAACCCTGGCCTGCGCCCAATCGGCGGCGCTCGCGGTTCTCACCTTGACCCACCAGATCCAGGTCTGGATGGTGGTGTGCCTGGCGCTGTTCCAGGGCTTCATCAACGCCTTCGACGTGCCGATCCGCCAGGCCATGACGGTGGAGATGGTGGGCCGCGACGACCTGCGTCACGCCATCTCGCTCAATTCCATGATGTTCAATCTGGCGCGGGTCATCGGGCCGCCCGTGGCGGGCATCGTGATCGCCCTGGTCGGCGTCGGCATCTGCTTTGCGCTGGACGCGCTATCCTATCTCGCCGTGATTTTCTGCCTCACCCTGATGCTGTTCACCCCGCGCCCGTCCGCCAAGCATGCCACGCCCCTCCGCGCCATTGCCCAGGGTTTTGCTTATGCCTGGCGGGTGCGTGAAATCCGCATCTCGCTGTTCCTGGTCGCGATCTGCTCGGCCTTTGGCGCTTCTTATTTGACCCAGATGCCCGCCTTTGCCCGCGATGCGTTGCGTCAGGGCAGCGAAGGGCTGGGCTTTCTCTATGGCGCGGTAGGCGCGGGCGCGCTCACGGGTGCCTATGTCCTGGCGCGGGTGCCGGACCGGCATCTGCGGGCCACCCCGATTATCGCCTCGCTGTGCTTCGGCTTGGCGCTGATCGCCTTTTCCCAGTCGCACATTTATTGGCTCTCCATGCTGCTGTTGATGCCCTGTTCGTTCAACCTGATGCTGCTCGGCGGCTCGACCAATTCCATCATCCAGCTGGTCTCGCGCGACGACATGCGCGGCCGGGTGGTGGCGCTCTACGCCATCGCCTTCATGGGCATGATGCCGTGGGGGGCGCTGCTGCTGGGATGGGCGGCCGAAAGTTTCGGCCTCGGCACCGCGGTCGCCATCGGCGGTGGCATTTGCATGATGGCGGCGCTGGTGGCCTTGTATGACAGGCGTGGGCAAGCCTTCGGCGCGTAGTTGCCTAGCGCCAGCGTAGGCAACCGTGAGCATGTCCTGTGGACATGCGAAAGAAGGCGAGCGGCAGGGAAGGGGTGGCGGGTGACAGTGGCGGAGCAGAGTGAGCGAGCGTTTGCTTGCGTTGGCAGATATCGCGACCTAAAGGCCCGGTCAGTGCAGCGAACTGCATTGTACGCGCTGGCACCATTCCTTAACGCGCGCTGGAAGTTCTGGCAGACCACATTTACTGGCGAGATCAAATTCTATCTGGCGCATCACGGGACGCGATGCATCAATTGCTTTTTGCGGAGGAACGGCATTTATTTCTATTAGCGATTGCCAAAATGAGATGCCGCCTCTCACATCCTGATGAATCTGCAATGCACCCCAAATTTGGCTCTCTTCCGTTCCAACGTAGGTGATAGTATGCGTCGGCCCTTCCGGCTTAAGTCCTGATAGGGTAATCGCTGTGCCACCTTCATCCTGCCGATATTCGCTTTTGACTACGCCAGGGGCGGATGAGACAACGGTACGGACGCAATCCAGCGATGGAAAAGAATCGAGATCGGCGGATCGCCTGACGCCATTTGCTGTATCACAGCCAGCCAAACCGAGAGCTAATAGTGCGACGGATAAATTTCGCATGAATTCCGCTTTGATTTAACAGTCGGAACTTCCAATATATACGCGTGATGTCACGCGAGTGGGAGAAGTTTCTGTCGTCTCGCCGCGCTGTACGCTGCTCGCCAGTGCCAGCTTTTGTAAGCTCGCAAGCTCGCTAACAAAAGCTAGGCATGCCCGGCACCCTCCTTTCGGGAGAAGTACCGGGCAATACTCAGTTGTGAATAAGTGGGAGAAGTTTCTGTTGCCCGGTACTTCTCCCGAAACCGCGCTTAGCTAACCGAAGTTAGGCAGCGAGGGCCATTTCATTATCGTTGGCACCTAAACAATAGTCCGATGACGGCGGAACCATACCGGGCAAAAGAACTGCCTTTACACGTCCGTCGATCCTGTTTCGCCCCCACAGAAACCCACCGATAGTGGGCTTGTGGTGGAGGCGCCGGGTACCGCCCCCGGGTCCGGGCCGCTTATTACACAGTCGTTTATCGCCATAGCCGGTCAGGCAAGCCTGTCCGGCCTTTTCAATATAGGCTCTGGCGGTTAATTTTTGAAGGGCGAGCCGCCGTGGTAGGTTAAAGGTACTTATGCGCCAATATCTCGAACTGATGGAACTGGCCCTGGACAAGGGCGTGGAAAAACGCGATCGCACCGGCACCGGCACGCGTTCCATTTTCGGTCATCAGATGCGCTTCGACCTGTCTCTTGGCTTTCCCATGGTCACCACCAAGAAGCTCCACCTCAAATCCATCATCTATGAATTGCTCTGGTTCCTGCGCGGCGAAACCAATGTGCATTGGCTGGACGAGCATGGCGTCACCATCTGGGACGAATGGGCCGATGCCAATGGCGAACTGGGACCGGTCTATGGCGCGCAATGGCGTTCCTGGCCGGGCGAACGCGACGGCAATATCGACCAAATCTCAAATCTGATCCGAGACATCAAGGCCAACCCGGATTCCCGCCGCCTGATCGTCACCGCCTGGAATCCCGCCGACATTCCCAAAATGGCGCTGGCGCCCTGCCATTGCCTGTTCCAGTTCTATGTCGCGGAAGGAAAACTCTCCTGCCAGCTCTACCAGCGTTCGGCGGACATCTTCCTGGGCGTGCCCTTCAATATCGCCTCTTATGCGCTCTTGACCCTGATGGTGGCGCAGGTGACGGGGCTCAGGGCGGGCGAATTTGTTCATACCTTCGGCGACGCCCATCTTTATCTCAATCATCTGGACCAGGCGCGCGAGCAGCTTTCGCGTGCGCCCCATCCGCTGCCGGTCTTGAGATTAAATCCCGCCGTGAAGGACATCTTCGCCTTCAGGTTCGAGGATTTCACGCTGGAGAATTATCGCGCGCATCCTTCGATAAAAGCCGCAATTTCTGTTTAACCTTCGATTTACCGACACACGGCATTCCTGGACGAAGCCTTGCAACCGCCAATGGCCGCGCGCTTTGTTGCTCCATGGGCCAGGTCGCTCAAAATCTCAGGGATATTCTGTCGCTGGCGCGCCTGCTGCGCGGCCTCGCCGGCGGGCACGCAAATGACCCCACCCATGACGAGTTTCTCGCCACCGCCATGGAACTGGAGGCGCGCGCCCATCTCCTCGCCGCCGGCGAGACAGCGCCGTTACAGCAGGTCCGCGATGCCGCGCTCCATGCCCCGGTCGATCTCAAGATCTGACCGTTTTGATAACGGGTCAGGCTGACACGCCCCGGCTTATGTCCCGCCGGGCGTGGAACTCATCGGCTGCTGCACCTGCGTCTGGTATTTCCGCAGTGCCTTGGGCTTGACCGCGGTCGCCAGCGCCAGGCGCTTGTCGATCGTGTTCCAGCTGATCTGCAGGTTGAAGCCGTTGGGCGTGTCGGTGTGATAGCTCTGGAATGCGGCCTGGTAGATGTCGTCCTGGGTGATCTTGTTGTCCGGCCCGATATGCGCGCCGGAGGTGTCGATCTGCGCATGCAGGCCGCGCGATTCCAGCGCAATGCGCACCGCTTCCACGTCCCAGGGGGCGATGCCGAAGGAAATGTGATCGATGCTGGCGCCCTTGGGACCATTGGCCTGTGACGGGATGAAGGGATTGCCGCCGCGGCATAGCACTTCGCCGACATCGCTCACCATCAGTTCATTCTGGGTGCCTTCGTCATAGGTACGCTGCCATCCCAGCAAATTGGCATAGTAGGAAGCGCTCTGCTTGTAGTTGCTGACCCGGAACGAGAAATGATCCAGCCACACCGTTTTCCAGCCGGTTGGCCCAAACGGCGCCGGCTCCGACAGTTTCGCGGCTGCGGGTTTTTTGCGGGCGGCGGAAAGGCCCTTGTTGTTGCAGATCTGCAGATCCCAGCCGTCGGGATCCTTGACTCGAAAACTTTCAAAGCCACCCTTGTTGTCCGCCACTGGCGTCATGCCGCGCTTGCTGAGCTCGGCCGCCACCGTCTTGGCGTTCCATTTGTCGATCACCCAGGCAAAGCTCCTGACCGCGGCGCGGGGCGGCGCAATCGCCTGGCCATTGGGTCCGGTGCGTCCGGGGCCAAAGGAATCCGGCGAAGCGGCGCGGAAAATCGCGCTGCCCCAATCGCCGACATCCAGGATGGCCTGCTTGCCGTCGTCTTCCCTGAGCTTCCAACCCATCAATGCGATGTAGAAGGCCGCCTCCTTCCTGTAATCCACCACATCGAGCGTGAAGCTCTCCAGCGCGGTGGTCTTCCAGCCGGTCGAATCGAACACTTCCTTGATCGGCGCGGTGGCCGCTTCCATGGACAGCGGACAGCGGCTGGCGGCGGCCTGGCCATAGCCGTCGCGGCATCCGCCTTGCGCGAAGGCGCGGCTGGCGAAAGCTGTCGCCCCCAGCGCGCCGAGTACTCCGCGGCGCGACAGCCCTTTGTTGTCCTTGTTCATTTGTCCCCTCTGCTGTTTTATGGATCTTGTTTTTTTAGGAATCCTGGGCACGCCCGCACTGGCCCTGCCTGCGGACCCTCAAGAATGCCACCTGTTTGTAAGCATTGTACCGCGACTTTGGCAAAATGTAACCTGCGCCGAAGGGGATTTCGCTTTCCGACAGGTGATATCATCGGGGGAGCGCGAACAAATTCAAACAGGGATAACGCCGATGCGGAAATTTGTGATGTTGGGTATAGCCCTTCTTCCTCTGTCGGCGGGCCTGGCCATGGCTCAACCGGCAGCCTCTCCGCCGCCTTATCATGTCGCCAAAACTGTGGCGCTGGGCGCGCCGGACCGCTGGGATTATATCGTCTACGACCAGGGCATGCATCGGGTCTATGTCTCGCATGGCGACCGGGTGACGGTGGTTGACGGCAAGGACGGAACCATCCTCGGCAATATAGAGGGCGCCATGCCGGGCGGCACCCATGGCATCGGCATCTCCGCTGCCACCGGCAAAGGCTATACCGATGACGGCGCGGCTGGCGTGGCCGTGCCCTTCGATCTCAAGACCTTCAAGCCCGGCAAGCCGATCAAGGCGGAAAAGGATGCCGACGGCATCGCCTTCGATCCCACCAGCGGCCATGTCTTCGTGGTGAACGGCGATGCCGAGAAGCTCACCGTGATCGACCCAAAAACCGATTCCGCGATCGCCACCATAGATATCGGCGGTGGGCTGGAATATGCGGTCGCGGGCAACAACGGCAAAGTCTATGTCAATGGCGCCGAGAAAAAAGAGATCGTCCGCGTTGATACCGCCACCAACAAGGTGGATGCGCGTTGGCCGATCCCGGGATGCACCAGTCCGCACGGCCTGGCGGTCGATAGCGCAAGTCATCGCCTGTTCCCGACCTGCCAGAACGGCGTCCTGACCGTGGTGAATACCGATAGCGGCGCGGTGGTGGCGACCATTCCCATCGGCCAGGGCACCGACGGCGCGGCCTTCGATCCCAAGCGCAAGCTGATCTTCAGCTCCAACAATGACGGCACGCTCTCGGTGATCCAGGAAAAGGATCCCAACAACTTCGTGTCCCTCGGCAGCATCAAAACCCAGGTGACCGGCAAGAATATGGGCATCGATCCCGACAGCGGCCGTCTTTATGTTGCCGTCGCCGATATCGACCCCAATGCCGCGGTTCCGCCCGGCCCTGGTGGACGTCCCGGACGCCCCAGGCCGCTGCCCGGTTCGCTCAAGCTGCTCTTTATCGATCCGGGTCCTTGATCGTTCCGGCGATCGTCATCCGCGGCGGCAATGCTTCCGCGGAGAGCGCAGGCTCGCGCGTTCTGCGGCCAAGATGCAGATAGGCCGCGTCAAAATCCGCAGCAGCCTGAAGCCCGTCCCAGTCCAGCACCTGAATGTCATGTCCGATCAGCACGGCCAGGCGGTCTCGTTTCAGGCTCTGCAGGCTCCGGTTGACATGCACGACCGAAAGACCGGTGGCCTCGGCCAGGTGATGTTGGGTCACCGGAAGACTGAACGCGAACGCATTGCCGGCTTCAGTAACCCCGAACCGCGTGGCCATTTCGCAGATAAAGTGCGCGATGCGTGATTTGGCATTCCTGCATCCGATATTCACCAGCCACTCGGATGCGATGGCCGCATCCAGGGTACAGGTCCGCCAGAAGGCCTCCGCCAGGTCCGGGTGCAAAGCCGCCTTGCGAAGCGCCGCATGGGGCACGCGCAGAATTGTCGTCGGGCTCAGGGCCTGAAGGCCAAAACTTGCCACCGGAAGCACCAGGGAATGCAGGTCGGGCATGTCCCCGGCGATGTGAAGGGCGGTGATCTGGCGCTCGCCGTCCCTGGCCTGTCCCCATCGGGCCGCCAGCCCATCGACCACCAGGCAGGCGTGGTTCAATAGTCTCCCGACACTGACAAAGTCTTCATTGCGGCGGATTTCCGCAAGCGTGCCCGGCAGATCGAGAACGGAAGCCTGCGCCTCCTCGCTCAAGGTGGATCGCGACAACAGTCCGTTCAGGAACAGGCGCAACGCGGAACTTGGAGAAACACGTGCAGAGCTCGGCTCCGTCATTTCTGCTTCTCCTTCAGGGCGCCTCGCCGAACAGCCGCCGGTATTCGGTTTCCGCCCCGCCATAACTGCCATTGGCGCTGGCTTCCAGCGCCTCACGGTCTTGCACTGAAATTGAACCGCGCTGGGTTTTCAAAACGCCCCGCTTCTGGAACTCGTTCAATGCGTTGGTCACTGCCGGACGGCGCGCACCCAGCATGATGCCCAGGAATTCATGTGTCAGGTTGATTGCGCCGCCGTCGGCCCGGTCGTCCGCCATCAAGAGCCAGCGCGCCAGCCGCTCCTCGGTGTTGTAGCGGCCGTTGGCCAGCGCGGTGAATTCCAATTGGGTGAAAAGCGTATAGGCATAGCGCAGAAGCTGGCGGTGCAGGGTCATGCTCTTATTCATCGCCAGCCGCAGTCCATCCGCCGTGATGCGCCAGCCGTGTCCGGCGCTCTGAATGAAGGTTTCGTGCATGGCGCGGTCGGATTCCAGCAGCAACGCCAGCCCCGTCATGCCCTCGCTTCCGATGATGCCGACTTCGATGCTTTGGTGCGCGCCCGCGCTGACCACCACCGAGGCCAGACCGCTTTTCAGGAAATAGACATGCTCGATTTTGCGATTGCGGATCTCCAGCTGGCGGCGCACCGGCAGGTCGATCGCTGAAAGGCCGGCTTGCAGCAGCGCGAAATCGCTGGCGCTCAGGCCGGCGAGAATTTTGTTCCCTGTTGTTTTCTGCGTCGATGCCAAACGTTTGCCGGATGGCGCGCGCGCGTGCCGCACTGGCCAACCTCCTTGCTTGCAAAATGGGCGTGGAACCTAGGCCTAAGTTCCTGAATAGCAACAAAGATCTTTGTCTGGAAAAGACCCTGAAAACGTACACACTCGCAATACGCGGGGGAGGGGTCGAAGCTGCTGTTCGCGTTCGCTTTAAAACGATCCGCAAAATACGGCCCATCCGGAAAACTTGCATTATTCGCGCGGCGCGGCATCTCCGGCACGCGAAGAGGGACAGAAACGGTTAGGCGTTGTACAGAAATGACACCTTTTCCGTACAAACCCTCTCGCATTGCGTTTTCATTTCCACAGGCGCGATTCTCAGGGCCTCCATCCAGGAGGAGGAATGCCATGCCCAATTCAATAGCGCGCGGCCCGCATCGAAGCGCACGCCAGCGCGCGCGGCCTTGCGGGCAATGACCTGAAGAATGGCCGCGGCATTCGGCAACGGCGGATCGAAATCACCGATGCGCGCGGTGAGGTACCGGACATGGTCGCGGTTTTTGAAATCGTGAACTGAGATTTCGGCCACGTGCAGATTCAGTCGCCGTTGCGCCTGCGTTTCGGGATCGCATCTTTTCCAGGGTCATCAAGGCTTTGCAGCCTCAACGCCGCCGCGTATTGCCACGGCAAAACGCCTATGCCTCAATGCCGGGCAGGGCGGCATTGAAAAACGCCCTGGGAGCGTGACATGAAACCATTCGCATTTTCATTGCTGCTGCTGGCGGCAATTCCCGCCGCCCACGCCGCCGAATTGCCTTTCGCCAAGGAACGCATCGGCTGGAACAAACCGCACCAGCCCTTCCATGTCATCGGCAACATCTATTATGTCGGCATGGCCGGCGTCAGCGTCTTCCTGATTGTCACGCCTCAAGGCGATATCCTCACCGATGGCGGCCTTCCGGAATCCGCGCCTTTCATCGAGCAGCACATTCAGGCGCTGGGTTTCAAGCTCAGCGATGTGAAAATCCTGCTCAACAGCCATGCCCATTTCGATCATTCCGGCGGGCTGGCGAAACTGAAAGCCGACACCGGCGCTGCATTCTACGCCAGCCGCCAGGACAGGCCATTCCTGGAAAGCGGCCACATCACCTTCGGGCCTTCCTCCCAGATCGACACCAAGCCGATCCATGTGGACCATGTGGTGGACGATGGCAGCACCGTCTCCCTCGGCGGCGTGACTCTCACTGCCCACATCACGCCGGGCCACACCAAGGGCTGCACCACCTGGACCATGCCCCTTGAGGACGGCGGCGTGACCCGCGAGGTGATGTTCTTCTGTTCGATCAGCGTGGCGGGCAATCCCCTGACCGGCAACAGCGCCTATCCCAACATCGCCGAGGACTACCGGAAAAGTTTTGCGCGGCTGGCAAAAATGAAGGCCGATATTTTCCTCGCCCCGCATGGCGACCAGTTCGGCCTGGACGCCAAGTTGGCCGGTTTGAAAGCGGGCGGCCCAAATCCATTTGTTGATCCGGGTGAGTTGCCCCGCCGCCTGGCGACGCTGAAAGCGGATTTTGAGACCGAACTGGCCAAACAGCGCGGCGCCGGAGACAGGCGGAAATAGCCTTGATGGGTATGGACGTCGAGCAGGGCGGGTGATCCGGGGCGTAAATGATGTCTTAACGGCCTCGCCCCGTGGCATTCCGGTCGCCCGATTGGCGCTGGAACTTCTATATTAAGCCGCAATTAACCCTAAGTCTTGCATAGTCGGCGCACGGTATTTTTAGGGTACGCCATGGACGCCGCCATTCGTCAAGAGGTGAACGGGGAAGACTCGTGTGCAGACGCGCCGGAAGGCGCCTCAGAGATCGCGGGTCCGCTCGGGGAAATTCACGAAAGAATTGCCACCGCCTTCGCCGAGACGCCGGAAGATCAAGCCGCCGCGCCTGAAATCAATTTTGACCCAAGCCCGGTCGCGCCCCTGATCGGCGAAGTTTCGAACAGGTTCGCCAGGGCCGTTGAAGGGCAGGCGGAGGCGGACGCCCAATCCCGGCAGCAGGATCGCGAGGAGCGGAATATTCTGAAGGAAGCCGTACGCGATCTGTGCGACGCAACCGTCTTCTTTTCATCGCATACGACGCAACGCTTTGCCGATGTCCTGGACAAGATGTCCGGTTCGCAGAGCACGCTGGCCACGTTGGCCGCCGATCATGCCGCGCATGCCGATCGCCTTGCGGCGGCCGACAGGACCATCAAGGAATCCGAATTCAGCCTGGCAAGTTTGACGGCCGGCCATGCCGCGCACACCGATCGTCTGGAAACGGCCGACAGGAATATCAAGGAGTCCGAATTCAGGCTTGCGAGTTTGATCTCTGGCCAGGCCGCGCACGCCGATCGTCTGGAAGCGGTCGACAGGAACAGCAAGGAGTCCGAGTCCAGGCTGAGCAGTTTGGCCGCCGGCCATGCCGCGCACGCCGATCGTCTGGAAGCGGCCGACAGGAATAGCAAAGAGTCCGAATCCAGGTTGAACAGTTTGGCCGCTGGCCAGGCCGCGCACGCCGATCGTTTGGAGACGACCGACAGGAATATCAAGGAGGCCGGTTCCAGGCTGACGAGTTTGATTGCCGGCCAAGCCGCGCACGCCAATCGCCTGGAAACGGCGGATAGAAATATCAAGGAATCCGAATCCAGACTGGCAAGTTTTGCTGCCGTCCAGGCCGCCCATGCCAATAGCATGGAAGCGGTTCATCAGAAGCTCAGGGATTCCGATGCGCTCGTGCAACAATTCAGCAAGCAGCTGGATGCGGCGAATAACCGGTTCAGCGTGCTGGATGCGTCCATCCTGATGCTGGTGGACCATAACAAGGGCGTCAACGACCGCCTGAACCTCGTTCAGGCCTCCATACGCCGGCTTGAAGAATTGATCTCCACGCTCGACAGGCGCCTCGAGATCGTTGCCGGTCTGGCTGGTCCGGTGGATGTTCTGCGCGAGCAGAATATCACTTTGGCTGAGCAGCAACGTGAGCTTCGCAGGGCCATCGAAATTGTTTGTGAGCAGGCAAGAGAGGCCAGGGCAAGCGAAGAGCAGGTCGCGCGGCGCATGACCGCCACCGAGCGGAAAATCTCGGACTCCGCCGAGCGCATTGAATGGATTTCCCGCTGGCAATCGCGCATTGGCCAGGCTTTCTCGACCGGCCCCCGCGACTAGGCCGCCCGGTCGAAAACCGCCTCCGGGCGGTTTTTGTTTGGCCGGGGGCACAGTTTCGCTGCAGGGAATTTTCGGGCACACTTGCCCGGTTCCCGGATGCCTCAGGCGGCAAAACATGAAATGTGCACCTCCCCGTCCCCGCTTTTGGCTGTTCGCGGCGACGCTCTCGATCATTGCGCTGTTTTTCGCGCCGGCACCCGTCCGCGCCGGAAGCGATACCTATGCGGAGGTTCCCGACAATCCGCTGGATGCCTGGTGGCAACCGGGATCGGGTGCCGCGCTCTCCGATTTCGTGCAGTACCGGGATCCCGGCGGCACCATGGGTATCGTCAATGCCGCGGGCTGGCTCAATACCCAGGGCCACCCTTTCTTCGAGCCGTTGGGCGCCAATGGGCGCGCCTGCGTCTCCTGCCATCAGCCCTCGCAGGGCATGAGCCTGGCGGCGGCGAATGTGCGTTACCGCTGGCAGATCACCAGGGGTCAGGACCCGTTATTTGCCGCGATTGATGGCTCGAACTGTCCAACACTGCCCCAGGCGCAGGAAAGCGCCCATTCGCTTCTGCTGGAGCGCGGGCTTATCCGTGTCGCGCTGCCCTGGCCGCGGCGCGGCCCCACCGGCAAGCCGGCCGAATTCACCATCGCGGTTGCAAGCGATCCTTCCGGCTGCAACAGCGGCAGCCTTTACGGTCCTGCCGCTGCTGCGCATCCGGCGGTGTCGGTCTACCGGCGTCCGCGCGTTGTCGCCAACTTTCCCAATATGGCGGGCGGCTGCGTCCGGAGTGATTCCAAGGTCGCCATCATGGCCGACGGCCGGGCGCCCAACCTGAAAGGCCAGGCGGTGGACGCCGGTCTGACGCATCTTGAAATGACGGCGCCACCCACCGAGGCGCAATTGCAGGCTATCGTTGCTTATGAGTGCCAGGTCTATGCGGCGCAATCGTCCGACGGCCCGGACGTGTTCGCCGGCCCTGCCAGTTCGTCGAACCTCGGCCCCGAGAACATGCGCCTTGCGATGCAGATTTCGACATTCCTCAAAAAACCCGTGCCCGCCGGCGACGATAGCGGCTTCCATCGCTTCTATGCGGGCATCTCCGCGCCCGATGCCGGCGCACAGCCGGGCCTGCGCGCCTCGATCGCGCGCGGAGAGGAGATTTTCTCACAGCGGCCCATCGCGATCACCGGTGCCGCGGGCATCAACACCGGCAACCGGCCCGTCACCGGCACCTGCGCCACTTGTCATGACGTGCCCATGTCGGGGATGTCGTCGGCGCGCTGGATCGACACCGGATCGACCAACCAGCCCTGGGCTATTGCGGCCCCCGACCTGCCGCTGTTCAAGGTCATGTGCAATCCGGGTGCGCCGCCGCATCCCTTCCTGGGACGCGTGATCTACACCCAGGACCCCGGCCGCGCCCTGATCACCGGAAAATGCGCCGATGTTGGCGCCATCACGGTGCAGCAGCTGCGCGGCCTCGCCGCCCGCGCCCCTTATTTCTCCAACGGTTCGGCAAAAACGCTGGCGGATGTGGTGGATTTTTACGATCGCCGTTTCGGCGCCCACTATACGGTGCGGGAAAAGCAGGATCTGGTCAACTTTCTCCGCGTCCTGTGACCAGGTGGACGCGCGATGCCGGGCGGTGATCTAATTCGCCGAAGCGCCGTCGAAGCGCTTATCGGCCTCCGCAACCGTGGCGAAGAAAATCGCTATGCCATTCTCGTGATGGCGAACAACGCGGCCATAGGTGTGCCCCACTTTCACGATCTCGCCGAGGGGCGGGCGGCCTTTTGTCTTGAGAGACAGGCCCTGCAGCGAGATGTCGAGCACGTCGCATTCCAACGCCTGGCCGTCCTGGCACAAAAGGCGCAGGGAGGACACGGATGGCACGCGCTGATGCATTCGCTTTCGCGCGGATGGGAGCTGTCCGTCCTCAACCATTCCGTTGAATTTTTCCACCAGGCGCTGCCGCTTTGCTTCGCTGCATGTGAACTTGATGCCCAACGAGTCTTTCGCCCGGTGACTCGTGACCGCTTCAAACCGGCCTAAGCCCTCGATAAAAACAATGACCGGCGTTCCGGTCCGCAGCGGCGTTCGGCAACGGACTCTGACGCCGGTTGCGGAAATATCGACCACGAAGCATTCCAATGTCGTTGAGGTGCCCCGAACGAACAATGTGCCGTCGAGTACCGTCTGGATGCGCTCGTGCCCGCGCATCTCAAGCGCAAAACACTTTCTCAGGGCGCTAAACCTTCCCGCCACGAACTTCCCCGCGCCGATAGCGTTCAATAATGTACGCTAGCAAGTTTTCGTTAATTTTTTGGCTAACGAATATAATGTGGCCACTGCCAACCATGGTCCGTCAGAAGGTCCGTCAGGGTTCTTTGCCGATGAATTCCACGCCGATGCCCTGCTCGTGATAGCGCGAGACGCGGCCCGCTATCTGGGCGATGAGCACGAACTCGCCGATATACGGGCGAATGTCGGTCTTGAGCGAGACCCCGCTCACCGAAATATCCACCACCTCACACGACACAATCTGTCCGTCGGCGCGCGTGAACTGGATGCAGCCCTTCTGGCTCGAACGCTCGTGACGGCGCAAAATCGAACCGCCCTCCGAACCGTTGCTCAGAAACGCGCTGATCTGTTCTGCCGTGCGCTCGCGCTTGGCCGCGGTGCAGACAAATTGCACTCGGAACGCATTGCCGTTTTTGTGCGCGATTGTGCCCTCAAAGCGGCTGAGGCCGTCAACGTATAGCACAACGGGGGTACCGCTTTCGGGTACAGTCTCGCATTCGACGGATGCCTCGTCGGGCGAAAGATCGATGATCTTGCAAGGCGCTTCGCGTTCATCGGCGGGTATGAACAAGCGCCCCGGCAAATCGACACGTACCTGCTCAACAGCTGCCTTCGCTTTTACGCGCTTGATATCCTTCATCGCGGCCGCCATGCCTCGTCCCGGCTCTTTGTCTGAGCCTCTGCCCGTAATTTCTAACGCCGTAGCGTATACGGATAGTTACCGTCGCAAATCGTATCGAATTTTCGCGAATTTGCGCGCCAAGCACAACGGACGTGTTAATTCGCCCGCCGGAAGAAAGTTCCATCTCGCGGCGAAGTCGAGCATCTATGGCGTGTTTCGCCAGATGCGTAACATTGATGAAAGTTTTCGTAATTAAAATAACGTGGATCAAAGCTGGCTAGGCCACTCTGCCTGAGTAGGCAATTGAGCCGGCACGCATTTCAGGCGGCTTTCAGGCGGCATAATGAGGCAAGGAACAAACAGGCTGCGTAAAGCCCCGGCGGCGGCGATGGCAAAGCTCGCCCAAGCGGCGGCGAACGCCGCCTCCAAGGCACCGGCGCCATACGCGATGCCGCTCGATCTCAGGCCGTTGCTCGCCCCCTATCGGGAACACAAGCGGTTCACGCTCAGGATCGAGAATCTGCCCCAGCTGGCCAGGCTGTCAGCGGGTCAAAACAACGGCGACAACACATGGTCGCTTGCGCTCGATGAACTGGAGGAACTTCTTTATTTTCTCCCCGAAGGTTTTGACAAGGAGCACGCGCTCACGATCAGGCTCGTCAGCAAGGACGAAACAGGCGCTTCCACCATCGCGCTGATCGATTTTCGCGTCCCGCGCGCTGATGATCGCGAAAGCGCGTCGCCCCAGCCGCCGCCGCGCGTCCCACGCGAAAATGAGACATTGGACAAGCCGCTGGACGGCGCTCTGCGCGAAGATATCCTGCGGCTCGAGGCGACGCTTGCCGAGCGCGAAGTCGAATTGAACCACATGCGCGCGTCCAGCGAGCAGATGACAGCGCACTGGCAGCGCAAGCTCGATGAGTCGCTGCTTGGAGCCGAGAGCGCCTGGAAAATCGATGAGACGACGCGGACGAACTTTTTGAAAGCGTCGCTTCAGGAAGAATTCGAACAGAAGCTGGCAGATGTGCAGCAGCGTGCCCAGGCCGACGCGGAGACTTCGCGCAAGTGGGACGCGGTTGTGTTCCGGCGTCTGCAGCAGGAGCTGGCGTCTACCAAGGATATGCTTGCCGAGCGGGATGCCGAATTTATCCAGCTTCAGGAACAGCAGGGGCGCCTGCGGCAGAAGACGGATGCCGAATTGTCCGCTGCGAAAGCGGCCGCCGAGGCCGCAGCGGCCGAGACTCTGCGGGATGCCCGCGCCGCATGGCAGCGCGATGCGGCGAAGGCGCTGGCGGATGCTACCCAGCGGTGTGAATTGGCCGAGGCCGCCCTGGTATCGGCCCGCGCGGCGGCGACACGGGATCGCGTAGCCGAGCTGGCCCAGCTGCGCGATCAGCTCGAGGGCCTGCGGCAAAAATCGCAGGCGGATATCTCCGCGGCGAAAGAGGCCGCCGAGCGCGGGGCGGCTGAAAGGCTGAGGGTCGCGGAGACGGAGTGGCAGGAACGCGCGGCCATGCCGTTGGCCGAGATGACGGCGCGGTGGGAGGCCGCGGAGGCGGCCCTGGCATTGGCCCGCGCGGATGGCATTCGGGCCGATCGGCGGGAAGCGGAACTGGCCCAGCTGCGCGATCAGCTCGAGGGCCTGCGGCAAAAATCGCAAGCGGATATCTCCGCGGCGAAAGAGGCTGCCGAACTCGGGGCATCCGAAAGACTGAGCGCCGCGATAGTCGAGTGGCAGGAGCGGACAGCCAGGCCGCTGGCCGAGATGACGGCACGGTGGCAGGCGACCGAGGCGGCCCTGGCTTCCGCCCGCGCAATGGTCTCACCGGCCGGCCGGGAAGCCGAACCGGCCGCGCTCCCTGATCAGCTTGAGCAATTGCGGCGAAAATCGGAAGCGGACATTGTCGCCGCCAAGGAAGCCGCCGAATGCAGAGTGTCCGAAAGGCTCAAGGCCGCGGAAGCGGAATGGCGGGAGCGCGCGGCCCGGCCACTGGCCGAGATGACGGCACGTTGCCAGGCGGCGGAGGCAGATCTGGCTTTGGCCCGCACGGCTGAGACGCTTGATCGAGAGGTTGAACGGACCCAGTTTCAGGATCAGCTCGAGAGCTTGCTCAAAAAATCGCAGGCGGACATCGCCGCGGCCAAAGAGGCTGCGGAACAGAGGACGTCCGAAAGGCTGAAGGCTGCGGAAGCGGAGTGGCAGGAAAGGGCCGCCAGGCCGCTGGCCGAGATGACAGCACGCTGCCAGGCGGCGGAGGCGGCTCTGGCTTCGGCCCGCGCAACGGGAATGCCCGCGGATCGGGAGGCCGATCGGATCGAACTTCAGGATCAGTTCGAGAGCTTGCGCCAAAAATCGCTCGCGGACATCGCCGCGGTCAAAGAGGCTGCCGAATTGCGGGCGTCCGAAAAACTGAAGACCGCGGAAGCGGAGTGGCGGGAAAGGGCGGCCAGGTCCATGGCCGAGCTGACGGCGCGGTGCCAGGCGGCTGAGACGGCCCTGGCGGCGGCGCGGGCGGATGGCTCGGGCAATCCGGATGCGGACGCCTATGTCCGCAGTCTCAATCTCGAAATCAAATCCTTGCAGACGGCTCTGGTCGACCGTGAAGCGGAACTCGCGAGTGTCCATGTCTCTCTGGAACAGATGCGGCTGGGCATAACGGCGCCGGCCCCGGCGGCTCATTGGAAGCCCCTGCCAAGCCTGGCCATGCGCGATACGCCGGAGCAAAAGCCCTCTGAGAGTCATCTGGTGCGCGACGTCTTTATCGTCTTTGTCCTGGTATTGGCCGGCTTTCTTGCATTGCCTCGCATTGAGAGTTTGCTTCCCGATGATCTCAGGGCGCAAATTGCATCTCTCATTGGTCCGTCCGATACCACAGGGCAAGAGGCGGCAGCCCCGGCGCCGGCCGCACCGCCTGCACCTCCAAAACCGGTTTATCCGGTGGCGACCGTCGCGCGCTCCGTGAATATGCGCGCCCAGCCAGCCGTTGGCGCGGCCGTCATCGCCAGCCTGAAGCGCGGCGCCGAGGTCGCGATACTCGAGCGTAACGGCAATTGGGATCGCGTCCAGATTTCCGGCACGGATGGGACAGTCCGGCAGGGCTGGGTGTTTGGATCCTATCTCGGCGACGCAGCCGCGGCTCCGGTTGCGCCGGCGATCGAAGCACCCGCTTCCCAGGCAAAGGCGGCGAACGAAGCCGCCGCTGCCCCGGCAGCGCCAGCGAGCGAAGCCGTCACAACCCAGGCGCAGCCGGCGGGCGATGCGGCCGCCGCCCCGGCAACGCCGGCGAGCGACGCCGTGACAACCCAGGCACAGCCGGCGGGCGATGCTGCCGCCTCGGCATCGCCGGCGAGCGACGCCGCCGCTCCTCAGACAACGCCGGCGCCCTGATCGGCCCTGAATTTCACTTCCTGGGCCGGTTCGGACACAGGAAAAATAATCCGGCAACAATGGGCGCCGAGGCTGCGAGCAGCGGCAAATTGCGCCCGGCTGTTTGCGCAGAAAATGTACAATCGGGCGCTTTGCTGGTAGCTATAGGTGTTGGGGGCCGGCCCTTGGGGGTGTCTGGTGGAGACGAAACCGTCGCGGCCGTTATGGTATCGCGGCTGGATGCTGTGGGTGGCGGTCGCTGCCCTGGTTTTCGGGACGTATCTGGCGGCCGGCTATTATCTGGCGCCGGGACTGATCCGCTCCCAGGCGACGGCGTGGGTGAAGACCAATCTCGGCAAGCCCATCGCTATCGGTGAGATCGGGTTCAATCCGCTCGGCTTCAAACTCGATATCAGCGACATCGCCATTCCCGGACCGGACAGGCCCATGCTCGCGGTGGGCCATTTGCGGGTCGGGTTCTCGCTGCTTTCATTTTTCCAGGATGCCTGGCGGCTTTCCGAGCTGCGCATTGACCGCCCCTTTGTCGGAGCGGCCATCCTGCCCGACGGTTCCCTCAACCTGTTGGAATTGGTGCCGAAATCCCACGACAATAGGCCGGCGCCGGCATTGCGCATCGACATACTGAGCGTGGATCAGGGCCGCATCGCCTTTGCCGATCTGAGCCGCCCCTCAAAGCCGCAAGAGACGCTGGCGCCGATCACTTTCATCTTAAGAGACTTCCATACCAAAAGCAGCGAAGGCGGCGCCTTCACCCTGGATGCCAAGAGCCAGCGCGGCGAGAGCTTTGCCTGGCGCGGCACTGTTTCGATGGCGCCCATTGCCTCGCGGGGAAATTTTTTGGTCGGCAATTTGCAGGCCGATACCATCGGAAAATTCCTGGGCGGCAGCCTGCCGGTGGCGCTTACCGGCGGCCGCATCGGCCTGAAGGGAAGCTACGGCTTTTCCTATGGCGCGGACGGCATGCGGCTTACTCTGGCCGTACCGGAACTGTTGCTTGACGCGATCGCTTTTGGCGGCCGGGACACGCTCTTTCACGGGGCGGTGCAAATCGAGCGGGTCGCCGCAAATCTTGGCCGCTTTGACCTTTCCAGCGACAGCCAGGGCCGCCGCGCCATGGCCGCCGTCATGCCCCGTCTTTCGCTGCATGGCGTGACGCTTTCGGGAACCGGCGCCGCCCAGGGCCAGACCATCCGCCTGACAGATGCGGTGCTGGACAATGCAAGGCTGGATTATGCCAGTCATCTGGTGAGCCTGGGCGCCGTCACCCTCGGCGGGCTCGACCTGCCGCTCGCCCGCGAAAGAACCGGCGCGATCAATCTGATGAATTTGTTGCCGGCGCCGGCGGCATCGCCGGCCGAGCCTTCGCCCGCGGATGCCGCGCCCTGGAATGTACAACTCGCCGCCCTGACGCTGGCGAATGGCGCTATGCATTTCGAGGATCGCACGGTGTCGCCCGCAGCCCACTTTGATCTGGCGCCCATCGCGCTGACGGCGGCGGGCCTGGGCACCGACCTGACAAGGCCGCTGACCTTGCAGCTTGACATCGGCATCAATGCCGAGGGGAAACTGAAAGCCGACGGCACGGTAATGCCGGTGACGCGCGCGGCGGACCTGCGGTTCTCCCTGTCCGGCATGAAGCTGCGCCCCGCCGCGTCGTATCTACCCGATGCGCCGGCCCTGGACCTGCGTTCGGGCACATTGGACGTCGCCGGCACGCTTAATCTTTCCGGCGGCGAGAAGTCCGCGCTGCGCTTCAAGGGGGACGCGTCCCTCGACAATCTGTCCCTTTATGCCCGCGCCGGGGACAAGTCGCTGCTGGCCTGGCGCGGCTTGCGGATCACCGGCATCGACTATGGTCCCAGCGGTGTCCATATCGCGCAGGCGCGCCTGTCGCGCCCCGCCGGCGACATCGCGGTCCTGCCAGACCGTAGTTTCAACTTCGCTGCCCTGATGGCGAGCCCGGCGGTGCAGCCTGCGGCAGCGCCGGCTTCAGCGGCGCCGCTGCCGCCCCATACCGCGCCGCCCGCGCTTTCATCCCAGCCGGCGTTCCGGCTGGACAGGCTGGACATAGACGATGGCGCCATGGGCTTCGCCGACTATTCGATAGATCCCAATTTTCAGGCCCAGATCCAGGCCCTGACGGGCAGCATCACCAATATCACCAGTGCGCCCGACGCGATCGCCGCCATCGACCTCAAGGGCCAGATCATAGATCAATATTCGCCGGTCACCATTGCCGGCACTGCCAACCTGTTCGGCTATGACCGCAACACCAATATCCAGTTGGCGTTCCGCAATATCGAACTGCCGATCTTCAATCCCTATTCGGGCCGCTATGCGGGATACGCCATCGCCAAGGGCAAACTGACCACCCTGCTGAGCTACAAGATCGTCAACCGGGCGCTGGAGGCCGATCATCACATCCTCATCGACCAGCTCGAATGGGGCCAGGCGACGGACAGCAAGGACAAGGTGCCCTGGCCGGTCGGGCTCGTCACCTCGCTGCTCAAGGACAAGAACGGCCTTATCGACCTGGATCTGCCCGTCAAGGGATCGCTGGACGATCCTTCATTCCGGCTGGGACCGATCATCTGGCAGATCATCGGCAATCTGGTGGAGAAGATCGTCGTCGCGCCATTCAGCCTGATCGGCTCGCTTTTCGCCGGGGCGGAGAAAGCGCAATTTGTCGACTTCGCGCCCGGCTCGGCGGCGCTGCCCGTTGGAGCTGCCGATAGTCTCGCGGCCCTTGCCAAGGGCCTTGGCGATCGTCCCGCCCTCCAGCTCGACATTCCGGCCGCACCGGCCGTCAAGGAAGATGCCGTTGCCATAGCCGACACGCGGGTCGCCGCGCTTGTGATGGCGAATGAAATCAAGAAGGGGCAGCCCGCCGATCCGGCGGCGCTAAGCCCGGACGACCGCTATGACCGGTTCCGGGCGCTCTATCGCAGCAAGTTCGGCAAAAGCCCCACCTTCCCGCAGCCTCTGCCTGATGCCACCCAGCCCGCCGCCACAACGAACGCTGCCGCTCCGCCGGACGAAAAGCTCCAACAACAGATCAACGAACTGCACTGGATGCAGGGCGAACTGCGAAATGCTTTCCTGCCGTCCGCCGCTGATCTCGCGGCCCTGGGGTCGGCGCGGGCCACCGCGGTGCGCGATGCCTTGCTGGCAAAAGGCGATATCGATGCCGCCAGGGTTTTCCTGGTAACGGGGCAGGCGGGTGCGGCGATGAACGATGGCGTGCGCCTGGAACTCAAACTGCGTTAAGAGGCCTCCCCATCCGCAGCCAGGGGATTGCGCCTGTCTGGCCGGCTTGTTGCCAGCCGCATTCGCCTGTGCCTCAATACCGGGATTGACGCAGGCCCCGCCTCGAATATTGCACTATTCCACCCCCAGGAAATTCGCGGAGTAACTTCATGAAGCTCTATATGCATCCGGTTTCGACGGTGTGCCGGCCCATTCGCCTGCTCTGCGCGGAAAACGGAATCGCCATCGAGGAAGAGACGGTCGACCTCATGACCGGCGCCCATCACCAGGCCTCCTATGCTTCGCTCAACCCGAACCGGCAGGTGCCGCTGCTCGAGGATGGCGACCTGCTGCTGACCGAGGGATCGGCAATCCTGAAATATATCGCGGAGAAATATAAGCTTCCGGCATACCCGGCCGACATCAAGAAGCGCGCCAAGATCAACGAGGTGATGGACTGGTTCAACACCGGTTTCTACCGCGACTTCGGTTACAACCTCGTCTACCCGCAACTCTTCCCCCACCACAAGCGCAGGAGCGACGAGACCCATGCCGGCACTCTCGCCTGGGGCCAGGAAGGATCGAAGAAATGGCTGCAACTCCTCAATGACCATTGGATCGGGCCGACGAACCAGTATCTGTGCGGCAATGAGCTGACAATCGCGGATTATTTCGGCGCCGGCCTCGTAACGATAGGGGACCTGATCGGCTGCGATCTGGCCGCCTATCCGAATGTGCAACGCTGGTTGGCCAACATGAAAAGGCTCAAGCACTGGGACCGGATTAACGAGGTCTTCTCGGGATTCGCGGCGGGCAACAAAGGCAGGGAGTTTGTGCGCACGCACTGATGCCAGCCGGCCAAGACGGCTTTCGAGTCACCAACATCGCGGATAGCATGACAGCCAGGATCGTCATCGAGAAAGTCGACCATATCGGCATCCGGGTTGCCGACAAATCGCGCGCGCTCGCCTTCTATGCCAGGCTGGGTTTTGACCTTGAGCACGAAGTCGATTTCGACGCGGTTCTGATCGTCAGGAATCCCGCCGGCGCCGAGTTGAACCTTATCGTCAACGGCGCCGATTTCACCGGCGGCAAAAACATCCTGATGGATGTGCCCGAAAAACATCCCGGCCTTACCCATGTGGCGTTTCGCGTTGCCGACATCCGCCGCACCATCGCCATTCTGGGGGAAGCCGGAATCGCCATCACACAGGGACCGGTTACCTTCGGCGACGGACACATCTCTGTCTTCATACGCGACCCCGACCGCAACGTCATCGAACTCAGGGCGCGCCTCGAACCCGGCGCGGCCGAAGAAATCGAAGGCCTGGTATTCTATGATCCAAAGGGATGATCATGCTGCGACCTTTCTCCGAACCCGTCCTTTCCCGCCGCGTTCTTTTCGGCTCCCTGCTCTGCGTATTCGCGATGCTGTTATCTCCGCGGGCTTATTCCAAAGGTGCCGTCTGCGACCCGGCCCAGTATGGCGCCAGGGCCGATGGCGTTACCAAGGACACAAAACCCATCCAGGCGGCGATTGATGCCTGCGCGGGCAGGGGCGGCGGCACCGTCAGGCTGAGCAAGGGCGTCTATCTGAGCGCGCCAATTGTCCTGAAGGACAACATCACACTCGAAGTGACCAAAGGCGCCAAGCTGCTGGGATCGCCCGACCATACGGACTATGCCGAGATGCTTGTTTTTCGCGCCAGGGGGCAACAGTCGCTGATCAGTGCGGTGGGTGCCCACAACCTCGCCATCACAGGCGGCGGCATCATTGACGGCAATGGTGCAAGCTGGTGGGTGGGACCGGGCGGCACGCGGCCCAACTCCATCATGGGGGTGGGCGTCTTCCGGCCCCGGCTCATTGTCTTCGATCATTGCCAGCACATCCTGATCCAGGGCGTGACGGTTCAGAACTCGCCGAGCTGGCAGATCATCCCCTATTATTCCGACGATATCGTCATCCGCGACATCAAGGTGCTGGCGCCCGAGGGTTCGCCCAACACGGATGCCATCGATCCTTTCGCATCCAGCAACATCATGATCGATCACGTCACTGCCGACGTGGGCGACGACAATATCGCCATCAAGTCCGGCGCCATCAATTCGCCCGGCCCCGACTCGCCAAGCAGCAACATCACCATCCGCGACTGTATATTCCTGCATGGCCATGGCCTCTCCATCGGCAGCGAAATCGCCGGTGGTGCGCGAAACATCCACGCCGAGCGCATTCATTTCAAGGGCACCGATCAGGGCATCCGGATCAAGGCCAACCGCGACCGCGGCAACGATGTCAGCGATATTTCCTTCAAGGACATCGAAATGGAAGATGTGAAGACCGCCATCCTGATTACCGAATATTATCCGGGCACGCCGCCGGAAGGCGATAACCCGCCCCAGCCCATCACGCGCCTGACGCCGTTCTTCCACAATATCCGTATCGAGAATCTGAAGGCGGTGGGCAGCGGGGTTGCGGGCGTGATCTTCGGCCTGCCGGAGTCGCCGGTGAAGGATATCACCCTCAGAAATCTGCGTATCACTGCCGCCAAGGGCATGGTCATCAGCGACGCCATGGTCACTTTTGCCGGGGTGACCGTAAAGGCCGGTCAGGGCAAGGACATCGACGTCCGCCCCTCGGCCAAGGTCTTGGTTAAATAGCGCCGGTTTCCGTTTGGCGTCGCGCTTTGGCATGGATGCACGCAGGCAAACGCAATAGCCTGATGAAACATCATCTGGCGAACCGATGAGAGGAGGCGTTCGATGTCTGGCCGTATCAAACCTGTCCTGTTGGTCGTGGCCATGCTGGCCGCCCTGGCGGTCCTGGCGGGGTGCGACAAGCCAAACGCCGACTCACCTGGCCGGTGGGCGGTCATTCCCGCAGCGACCACTTTAGAATCGGGCGGCGGTATAGACAGATTTTCAGCCTGGCGGCTGGATACCGAAACGGGAAGTCTGGAACTCTGCCAATATACCGCAAGACCCATCAATGGGGTGCCGGCGGAGAGTTTGAAATGCTCCGGCCCCGCAAAGGGGCCGGGCAGTTCCGTGGAACTCGATATCGATGACAATCCAGGTCCCTGAAGGGGCCTGCGCCCGCGCCTCAGCGCCAACCGGCCGGACTAAAGTTGGATCCAGATGCCGCCTTTGTAATAGCCGCGGCCCTCATGGTAATCGCGAAAATGATGGTCCTTGTCGGCGTCCCAATGCTGGTGAAAATACCAGTCGTCGGGGTGATAGTCGAAGGTGGCCCCCGGGGCTTTAACCTTCTTGTCCGAATGCCAGCAATCGCCGCCATCACGGTTGCAGGCGACATAGGCACCGGCACTTGTCGCGCTGACTGCCAGTCCCGCTGCACCCAGCAGGGTTGCGGCTGCGCTGGCAAAAAGCAGTTTCTTAATGGTCATTTATTCCTCCGTGGAGACACCGCGCGGGTAACTCCGCGTGCTGGTTCAACGTCCAGGCACGGCGATAGTGCCCGCCTGCCGCTATACGGTTTTGTCATCTTCCCGCTGCGCAATATTTGACGGCAGACAAGCGGCCCCGGCATGTCCGCTTTGCCCCAATGGGCGCCTTTGGCGGGCCTGGCCAAGCCCAGATATATAACGACACAATTCGAAATGCCTCCGACATACCCCATTTGTGCGGAGGGCGTTCCCTTGGCTTGGCCGAAACCGCCAGACTTCCTGCACATGACGGGGCCAATTGAGGAGTTTCTTAAGATGAAGATCGCCACCAAACTTGGTTTGCTGTTCGCCGGCATGATCATCGTGTTCATCCTGCTCGGCGTCACGCTGCTGGTCCAGATGAAGGCCGTCTCGAACGGGTATGACGCCCTGCTGGCGTCCCCGGTTCACGACATCGATTCCGCCCGTATGGTTCAGGTGAATTTCAAGAAAGAAGTGCAGGAGTGGAAGGACACGCTCTTGCGCGGTTACAACTCCAAGGACCTTGCAACCTACGGCAAGCAGTTCCACGAGCAGGAAGCCACGGTTCGTGAGGGTGCTGTCGCGTTGGCGGGGACGGTACAGGACGGGGAAGCCCACAAGCTTCTGACCCAGTTTATTGCCGCCGACGACGCGATGAGCGCCAAGTATCAGCACGCCTATGAGGTTTTCGTTGCTGGCGGCGCGGATTTCAAATCGGCTGACGCGCTTGTGCGCGGACAGGACCGCGCCCCCACGGACCTGTTCGACAAAGTGGTCGCACGCCTGGATGCGCGGGTTCAGTCCACCATCACGGCGCAGCAGCTTTCCGTCCGCAGGAACCAGGCGCTGGCGCTGGGCATTTCTGGCGGCCTTTTGCTTCTGCTGGGCGCGCTGGGAATCATGACCGTCCGCAGCATCGTAAAACGCCTGGCCGAACTGCACGCCGTTTCCGAGCGGCTTGCGCGGGCAGACGTCGCCGGCCTGTCGATCGACATTTCCGGCAAGGATGAGATCGGCGAATTCGGCGAGAGCATGAAAGGCGTTCATGCCGCCATCGAGGAATTGCTTCAGATAGCCGAGGCTCCGGCCAAGGCCGCCGCCTGAGAAAATGGGAGGATACGAAAATGGCTGCTAAACTTACAAATTACTACGAGCAGGCTTCAAAGGAGTTCGGCGTGATGGGGCGCATGAAGCTCGCCATGCTGACAAAAATCTCTTCCGAGAAAGCCGCCATCGAGGCGGACTCGCCAGACAATGTCAAACTCTTCGAGCAGGCATTATTTCAGCTGAGGAAGGCGGCCTAGCCACACGGCAAGGCCGAATGGGAGCCGGGCTGTTGCTCCGCCTTGCGCCAATAACGGACATTTAGGCACCCGGCCCGCCGCGCCGGCGCAGCGGCAATATAGGCTTTTCAACCCCGTCAAAGACTTTGCGCCTGTCCAAGCCGGCTTGTTGCCAGCCTTGGGTAGCTGTGCCTCAATGGCCTCATCGGGCGTCACAAGAAGAGGAGCTGATATCATGCGGCCAGTAGCGCTTGCCTTGATCCTTGCTGTTACCCTGGTGGGCGGCGCCCGCGGCCAAACCAAGCAACCCGCGCCGGACTATGTCCCGCAGTCCGAAATGGAGACGGGATCGGCGCCGGGACTGAAAGCCACCGAGCTCAGCCCCAAGGTACGCCGTTTCCAGCTCATTTTCGCCAAAGGCGATGATGTGAGGGCCGGTCTTGCGGACTTCGCCGCGAAAAACCATCTGACAATCGCCCATTTCACGGCGATCGGGGCCCTGGATTCAGCGGTGATCGGCCGGTCCGATCCCGAGAAAAAGGCCTTCCGGGTGGTACGGCTCAATGAGGAGATGGAGGTCACTTCTTTCACGGGTAACATCACGCGTGGCCGTGATGGCAAGCCGGTGGTGCACGGCCATATCGTGGTGGCGCTCCTCAGAAACGGCCAGGTTTATTCCGGGCATCTGCTCAAGGGCCGCGTCAGCTTGACCATGCAGCTTTATATGGACGATTCCGAACCGCTCTCGGCAACCCAGACCTCGGCAAACTAGGCGCCAACCGGCATCCTTGCCATCCGAATTTATCGTGAGTTTCAGTGCTGCTGGCTTGAGGTTCGTTGAAGAAACACGTCCCTTCCGAATGCGCGAAGCCCCGGGGCGCCGGCAAGACCAAGATGGGGAAGATTGAATATATCTTCTGCCGTTCGCAACAGAGAGAAATGATTGTAGGGCTGGGCCGACGCGGTACCTCCGGCGATAAAGGGCGAAACAAGCACGGCGCCAATTCTGCCCCCGCCAGGACCATTCCTGCCGGGTGGTAGCCTGGCGCCCGGCATCGCGACTTCGTTGCAGCACGCCGCGGAATCCTCTGCTTCTCCCCCGCCCGCCTCGTCAAACGTCACGACAATCAGTCCGTCGGACCGATAGGCAGGGGAGTTCAGGATGATCGGAACCCAGTCGCGCAAGAATTGGTCTGACGATATCAGTCCTCCGGGACGGCCATCAACACAAGGATGGTCATGTCCGTCTTCGCAAAGGTTGGGCGTGATAAATGAAAAATTCGGGGTCGACGCGATGGCGCTCAAATCGGCTTTTAGCGCATTGAGGTTTACGACGTGCGCGTCGCATTTTGCCTGATCATCGATAATCGAGTGGAAATAGACGAAGGGATTATGCTTGTCCGCATAGGCGTCGGACAATGTTGCGGTGAGCAGTTTGTCCCTTGTGTTCAACAGGGCGTGCCCGCAGGTTTCCTTCTCCCGTGACGCATCTTTCCCCATGTCCTGCATATAGCCACGCCAGGTCAATCCCCGCCTCTCAAGTTGATCGGCCAGGGTGGCCACGTTTCGCGGATACAGGCATCCATGTCCCAAAAGCCTGCCCTGGGCGTCGATTTCCGGCCTGGAAGGAACAAACTCGGTGACCAACGGACAATCGCGCTGCGTGTCTTCGTTTGGGGGCTGGCCGCTTATCATGGCAACATAATTGTCCAGGCTCGCATGCCCGATGGCAAAATAGTTTTCGAGCAAGGCGCCACGGCTTGTGAGGGTCTTCGATAAATAGGGTGCGGGTGAATTTGGCCCGAATGTCTCGCGGAACGATTTATTTTCCAGCACAATGACAAACACGTGATGGATTTGATTGAGATGTCCTGCTGGCTGAGCGGCCGCCCTGTTTGTCGCAATGCCGGCAATCGCCATGGAAAATGCAATCATCAGCACCAGCCGGCCTTTGCCCGTCATGCCTCGCAAGGCCCCCATCAAACGCATGCCGCCCCGCAGACCAGGCTGGCGGCAATATTAGGACAAGTCATGGCGGATCCTATGCTGCTTGCCTCCTTATCATGGCGCGGTTTTGTGACGAATCGCATTTGGTCCCGGTCCCCAATGGGCGTGCCTGTAATCATTGAGATATTTTGCAGGGCGCCCAGGTCCGGCGGCGGGCGCAGGCGCCGGCTGCGGGCGGCTGTCCCTTCTCAGAATCCTGATCCTATGGTCTGCTGAATGCGAAATGGTGGGGGCGGGCCATGAACAGAGTTCTGGCGGGATTGGTCGTACTGGCAATCCTGCCGCAATCGGCCTTGGCCCAGGAAGCGCCGATGCCGCCGCTGCGGCCCGACCAGGCCGCTTTCCGCGCACTCTATAAGGAATTGGTCGAAACCAATACCACCTTGTCATCGGGTAGTTGCACGCTCGCCGCCCAGCGGATGGCCGCGCACCTCAAATCCGCCGGTTATCCCGACGCCGACGTCACTCTCTTTTCCGTTCCCGATCACCCCAAGGAAGGCGGCCTGACCGCGATCCTGCGGGGCACCTCCAGGACCGCCAGACCCATGCTGCTGCTGGGCCATCTCGATGTTGTCGAAGCCAGGCGGGCGGACTGGACCCGCGATCCCTTCCAGCTGGTTGAGGAGAAGGGCTATTTCTACGCGCGCGGGACCGCGGATATGAAGGCATTGTCCGCGACCTGGCTGGACATTCTGATGCGCTTCAAACAGGGCGGCTATCACCCCCGGCGCACGATCAAGCTGGCGCTCACCTGCGGCGAGGAAACCAGCTACGCCTTCAACGGCACGGATTGGCTTGCCAGGAACCGCCCCGAACTGGTCTCCGCCGCCTTTGCGCTGAACGAAGCCGGAGGCGGCCGCACCGACGGCCATGGCAAGCTGGTGGTTCAGACCATGCAGGTCGGCGAAAAGGCCATGCAGAATTACCGGCTGGAAACACGCAATCCCGGCGGCCACAGTTCGGTCCCGGTGCGCGACAATGCGATCTACCAGCTGGCTGAAGCCCTCCTCAAGGTCAGGGACCATGAATTCCCGGTGAAGATGAGCGATACCACCCGCGCCTATTTCGCAAAGTCCGGCGCGGCGATCGGCGGTGAGATGGGGCGCGCCATGGTGGCGCTGTCGAAGAATCCCGGCGATGCCGTGGCGGCTTCGATCGTATCCAAGGATGCCTCCTATCACAGCATGTTGCGCACAACCTGTGTGGCGACCCTGCTCGACGGCGGGCACGCGGAAAACGCGCTGCCGCAGCGTGCCGGGGCCAATATCAATTGCCGAATTTTCCCGGGTGAGACGGTGGCGGCGACACGGGCCGCCCTTGCCGCCGCCATCAACGATCCCGGCGTCAAGATCACCGACGCCAGCCACAAGGGGCCGATCTCCGTACCGCCGCCCCTGGATGCGAAGATCATGGGTCCCGCCGAACAGCTCGTCGCCAAATATTTTCCCGGCGTGCCGCTGGTTCCGGTGATGTCCACCGGCGCCACCGACGGCATATTTCTCGAAGCCATCGGTATCCCGGTTTACGGGGTGCCTGGCGGCTGGCTTGATCCCGATGAAAACGGCATGCACGGCCTCAATGAACGCAACAGCGTGCGATCGGTCTATATCGGCCGCGATTTTCTGACAGATCTGGTGAAGAGTTACGCCGACTCCGAGTAGAAACCGGCCAGTCAAGTCTCTCTGGCCTGGGAAAGCCGGGCATACCGGCTTCACCCAGTTCAAGGGCGTCCACATGGTGAATGGCACCGGTCACTCGGTTCATGAGGAGCAGCCGGAGCAGGTGCTGGCTCACCTGCTAAAATTCCTGCACGATACGGTTCGAATATGCAGCAGCAAGGTGTCCGCCCTGTTCGTTTTCGGTCGTCTCAAACCCTGTAGAGATCGGGCCTTTTTGAAAGCACGACGACCTGGTCATGGCTGAGGATTTCTCTGCCTTCCGTGTGTGAACCCAGCCGGATGGTCGCGGCGGATTGGTCGGCTTCGGAAAGGCGCGCCCACCGCCGGACGCACTGCGCCAGCGTTCCGGCGCAAAATACGCGCGTGGTGGAGGATACGGACGCTTCGGAATACCAGAGAACTTTGTCCATCCCCGATTTCTAGCCGAGTCTGCGTGGCGTTGCCAGCGCGCGAATTGTCCATTAACCGATTTGAGTCGCGGAAAAGCTCACTTATGTGGGCCGGAACCGGGATTTGGCGCGGTGTTTGGCGCGCGCGCCTTGGGGGTGGCCTTGTTGTCGGCGGGCGGCAGGGCAAGGCTCATCAGGCCCTTTGTCGCAAAACCGTCTTTGGGATCGATCTGGATTGCCAACCGATAATCCGCCAGCGCCTTGGCATTCTGGCCCTTTTTCTGCTCGGCGGTGGCGCGGTTGCGATAGTAATGACCATTGCCGGGGCCGAGGGTGATGGCCTTGCTGCAGTCGGCGATGGCCTGGTCGAAAAGCTTTTTGCCGATATAGGCCATGCAGCGGTTGTTGAGGGCATTGGGATTGGCGGGCTTGAGTACGACGCTCCGATTCGCGTCCGCAATGGCCAGGTCCCATTTGCCCTTGCCCAGATAGCCATCGGCGCGGTTGCTATAGGCGTCGGCCAGGTCGTCGGCCTTGTAATGCCCCGATGCGATCATCGCGGTGCAGCCGGCGACGGTCTGGTCGGCGGTGGCCCCGGAACTGTTGCATTGTTCGATCTGCTCTGGCGTCTGCGCCCGGGCCGCAAACGCGATCAGGGCCAATGCCGGCCCGATGAAATACTTGCGCATGTGTCCTCTGTGATCGCGGTGCGGTTCTATCCGCTCCACTCTTCCCCTATTCTTGCGGATTTCAACGGAATTTTCCAATCGGGCAACGACGCACCAGAGGGCGCCTGGCGCCGCCGGGCCCGCCAGACCGGCACGGGTGCGCGAATGCCCGCTGTTGGCGCGATGCGGACGCCGCTGCCCGGCAATAAAGCTGAGATTTTCCCGAGTTTCGGACGCTTTGCTTGCAAATCGCGCCGCTTCAACCAAATTTCACACAAGAAGCCAGCTGTCCGATAAGGTTGTTGATGGACATGCTGGGGCGCTTCGCAATGAAATTGGCGATGCTGTGTTTTGGGATTCTTCTGGCCACCGCCTTGCCTGTGGACGCGGCCAGTCCGGCGCCGGCTGACATATTAAAGAATTCGCCGGACGTTGATTGGCGGCCGCTGGACCCGTCGAGCCTGCTGGTGATGAGCCTGCCCGCGGGACCCGTGGTCATCGATCTCGCCCCCGCCTTCGCGCCCGCCTCTGTCGCCAATATTACGGCCCTGGTGCGCGCGCATTATTTCGATGGCAGTACCGTCGTGCGGGCGCAGGACAATTTTGTCGTGCAATGGGCACAGGACGAAGAGCGGGAGAAGGCGGCGCCTGCCCTCAAGGGCCAGGCAGAATTCGAACGCCCGCTATCGGCAACGTTCATTGCACTTGCCGATTCCGACACCTATGCCGCGCGGACGGGATTTGACGGGGATTTCCCAGCCGCGACGGACGGCAGGCAGGAATGGCTGACCCACTGCTATGGCATGGTGGCCGTGGCCCGGGATACCGCCCCCGACTCAGGTACCGGCGTGGAACTCTATGCCGTCATCGGCCAGGCGCCGCGGCAGCTCGATCGCAATTTCACGCCGGTCGGCCGTGTCGTCCAGGGCGTGGAGCGGCTCTCCGTCCTGCCGCGCGGCACCGGCTCGCTGGGGTTTTACCAGACGGCAGCAGAGCGCGTTCCCATTGCGTCGATCCGCTTCGCATCCGATCTGTCCTCCGCGGAGCAGCCAAAACTCGAGGTGCTGAAGACATCTTCAGCGACCTTCAAGGCCTATGTCGAGGCGCGCCGCAACCAGATCGGCATGTACGTCCGACCCGCCGGACACATGGATGTCTGCAATATTCCGTTGCCGGTGCGGGCGTCCCGCTGACCGGGTCCACTCGCTATGACCACATCCCAAAGAGTCCAAGTCGAACGCGCGACCGGGAGAGAAATTTAAACCCTTTTGGCGACAGTGCGCGAAGTACTCCAATTGCAAGACCGCCGGGACTTCCGATAGCTTACAATCTGGCCGACCAGAGTGCAGCGAATGACGGATTTTACGCAACAAAGCCCGACAGGCCTGATGTTTCACGGCTATCACATGATGGTCCCCTCGAGACATCCCATCATTGAATGGAATACGCCGGGTAAGCCTGGCGAACAGCCCTATCGCGAATCCGGGCTGGTGCTGATTTCCCGCGCGTTGAAGCTGGCCGGAAAAAAAGGGGTGATTATCGATATCGGGGCAAACATCGGCGATAGCATGATTATAATCGCAAGCAACAGCGGTCTGCCGGTCCATTGCCTCGAGGCATCAGACTTTTTCTTTGCCTACCTCAAAGAGAATATCAATCGGCATTTCCCCGGCCAGGCTACCTTGGAACAGGCTTTTGTGACCAGCAAGGACGACGAATCGCCAATGGGTCTGCTGCACTGGGGCGGGACGGCAAAACCCATTTCGGCGCCCTTTACGGAACACTGCGGCACGCTTTCAATCCGGCAGCTTCTGAGCAAGTTTGATAAAGTGGGGCTTTTAAAGGTTGATACCGACGGATACGACCAGGAGATTATCTTGGGGGCATTTGAAACCAGTCCCGGGCAGGTGCCGGAGAACAAACGTTTTCCGATCTATTTTGAGTTTGAGATTGCCTCATCCGAGCCTGATCTTGTGCGAAAAATGTGCCAACGCGCAATCGCGTTCTTCCGTCGAATGTCTGAACTTGGATATGAAATCGGTTTCTTCTGGGATGATCTCGGCCGGTGTCTGGGTGAATTTGATATTGGTCAAACAAACTGCGTGCGAAACATAATCAACTACATGACGCATCTTCGACAGCGGCCGGTTTGGGGTTTTGATATCTGTCTGATTCATCGCGAAGACCCCGCTCTCACGCGGCACATGCGGTCGCTTGTTTCGCAAGGGGTCATGGTACCCTATACCTAGCCCTGCCAGCCCTGGCAGGACGCGTTCGCATAGCCAACGCGTTAACCTTTTAATATCCTGATTCGACCCGCTTTTGCGGGGTCTCATCAGTGTGAACGATGGTTGCTGGACCGCGGGCGTACAGAACGATGCGTTGGGCCAATCCGTGCAATTTTCCTCGAGACAGGACTGTGGCGGCTCTGCCGCAGTCCAAGTTTCAAAAATCCCACACCCCCCTTGTTCGAGTTTTGTTTCTCGACGTCGGACGATACCGATATCAGATTTGAATCGACACCTCGTCCACGCAGATAACGAAATTCGTTTTTGCGTGAAATGCACGCCGTGAAAAAAACATTCCCATGATGGGTTTACATTTTTTTCTTCATGGTCCAAGAGCAACGCGGGGGGAGTGAAGGGGAGCGTCTTCCGATGTACTCTGGCCGTCTTTATTCCATCCTGTTTGCGGCAGTTTTACTGGGCGATGGCGTCGCTGCTGGCGCCAC
>Ga0210402_10000608_pt1 | contig 39730 bp, 40 predicted proteins | sample IncBWC7MmetaG_FD_161055 | JGI IMG/M metagenome (GOLD analysis project Ga0210402, IMG submission 161055) | Forest soil microbial communities from Barre Woods Harvard Forest LTER site, Petersham, Massachusetts, United States - Inc-BW-C-7-M | ecosystem: Environmental > Terrestrial > Soil >...
TCGGCCGAGAGGCTGCCTAAAAGTTCCTTCACGCGGGTATACGTCTGGCCGGTGAGGACGGATTTGTCGGCGTCGTCCTTTTCGGGCGCGAAGACGGCCAGCCAATCCTCGGCCGAGAGGACCGGCCGCCCGGCGCGGCGCAACAGGTCGATGCGCTTGTTGCGGGCGATCGTGAAGATCCAGGTGGCGGCCGACGCGCGGCTGCGATCGAAGCTCGCGGCCTTGCGCCACACCATGATCAACGCTTCCTGCGCCACTTCCTGCGCGGTCTCTGCATCGGTGCCGCCGCGCATGATGAAGGCTTTGACGCGCGGGGCGTAGTGGCGGAACAGGCTGGCGAAGGCCGCGCGATCCTGCCGGGCCGCGATGGCCTCGATCAGATCGGCGGCTTCGTCGGATGAGAGCATTGCTGCACTATCTTTCCTCCCCCGTCACACGGGGGAGGAAAATGAATTAGGGCGCACTGACGCCCAAGTCCCAGAAGATGCCGGTCATCAGCCGCAGCCCGTCGCGCGCCACCGGCGCCAGCAAATGCTCGTTGGGCGCATGCTGCGAGCAGGCCGCGTAGGAGTGCGGCACCCACACGGTCGGCATGCCTAAAATATCGGTGAAGACTTCGTTGGGCAGCGAGCCGCCGAGATTGGGCAGCATGTTGGGCTTCTGGCCGCCGGTCTTCTCGATCGAGGCGGCGGCGAATTTGGCCCACGGGTTCTCGGGATCGAGCCGCGTCGCGTTCATGATCACGTCGCGCGCCTGCTCGAGCTCGATCTGCGGGAAGCCGTGACTGTCGAGATGGCGGCGCAGCGCCGGCAGGATCTCGTGCGGATCGGTGCCGACCACGAAGCGCAGCTGGCAGTAGGCAATGGCGCTGGGCGGGATGGCGTTGACCGGCCGGTCGGGATTGCCGGTCTTGAAGGCCAGGACCTCGAAGCTGTTCCAGCCGAACACGCGCTCGACCGGCGTGAGCGACTTCTCGCCCCAGTCCGGATCGATCTCGGGCGCGCCTTCGCCCGCATCGACATGGGCGTCGGCCAGTGCCGCGCGCACCGAGTTGGTCAGGGTCTTGGGCCGCCACTCCGGCACCTGGATCTGGCCGCGGGCATCGGTGATGGTGGCCAGCGCATGCGCCAGGATGATGCCCGGGTTGGCGAGCAGGCCGCCCCAGTTGCCCGAATGATGGCCACCCTCGCGCAAGGTGAGTTTCAGGTTGAAGTTGAGCGTGCCGCGCGTGCCGCCGAAGATGGTCGGCCGGCGATGGTCGAGCCGCGGACCGTCCGAGCCGATCAGGGCGTCGGCCTTGAGCGCCACCTTGTTGGCCTTGCAGAAATCGGCCAGGCCCGGCGAGCCCGTCTCCTCGCCGGTCTCGATCAGGATCGTCGAGTTGAAGCCGAGCGCGCCGCGCTCCTGCAGCACGCAGGCAAGCGCTGCGATATTGATCGTATGCTGGCCCTTGTTGTCGGCCGTGCCGCGGCCATAGAGGCGATCGCCCTCGACCACGATCTTCCACGGCGACAGGCCTTGCCGCCACTGCTCCTCCTGGCCGCGGATCACGTCGCCATGGCCGTAGGTCAGGACGGTGGGCTTGGCGGGATCTTCTATCCGCCGCGCGATCAGGAACGGGCCGTATTCGATGCGGGGATTGGGCAGCACGGTGCAGTCGTAGCCGAGCTTTTCGAGCGACTCGGTCATCTCGCCCGAGACGTACTGCTGCAGGGCCGGCATGGAATCCTGCTCCTGGCTGGTGGTCGGAATGGCCACGCGCCGCTGCAGCTCCGCCAGGAAGCCGCCCTCGTCGAAATACTTCTCCGCGCGCCCGATGGCGCCGTCTCTTGTGCCGGTCATGAGGTTCCTTGCATCGTTCGAAGCCACAATAGCAAACTATCGGCGTCACGAGCCTCCCCATCGTGCCTTCTGAGGCATGATGGGCAGGTGGCCGCGGAGCGGCCGGAGGGGTCATGAGCATCATCGCTGTTACTCATGACCCCTCCGGCCCTGCGGGCCACCTCCCCAACTTCGTTGGGGAGGGAAAGAAAGGCAAGGAGGACACAATGCTGACGTCCGGGCGCGTCGTTTTCACCAAGATGGAAGAAGTCCACTACGGCAAGCCGGCGCCCCAGGTGGTCGCCGAACTGGTCAAGGAGCACGGCGCCCAGCGCGTGTTCCTGATGGTGAGCGGCACGCTCAATCGCGAGACCGACGAAGTCGAGAAGGTGCGGCTGGCGCTCGGCAACAAGTGCGTCGGCACCTTCGACAGGATGCCGGCGCACTCGCCGCGCTCGGCCGTGATCGCGGCCGCGGCGCAAGCGCGCGCGGCGCGCGCCGACCTGATCGTGACCTTGGGCGGCGGCTCGATCACCGACGGCGCCAAGGCGGTCCAGCTCTGCCTCGCCAACGACGTCACGAGCGTCGAGGCGATGGACAGGATCCGCGGCACGTCGGACGTGAAGCCGCCCGCGGTGCGGCAGGTGTCGATCCCGACCACCCTGTCGGCCGGCGAGTTCTCCGGCCTGGCCGGCGTCACCAACGAGGCGACCCGGGTGAAGGAGATGTTCCGCCATCCGCTCACCATCCCGCAGGCGGTGATCCTCGATCCCGAGGTGACGCGACACACGCCGATGTGGCTGTTCCTGTCGACCGGCATCCGCGCCGTCGACCATTGCGTCGAGGGCGTGTGCTCCAACGAATCGACCGAGTTCACCAACGGCTCGGCGCTGCACGGCCTGTCGTTGCTGGCGCGCGGCCTGCCGCGGGTCAAGGCCGATCCCAAGGACATGAAGGCCCGGCTCGATTGCCAGACGGGCTCGTGGCTGTCGATGGGCGCCCTGGCGGCCGGCGTGCCGATGGGGGCGAGCCACGGCATCGGCTATGTGCTGGGCGCGGTGTTCGACGTCCCGCACGGCCACACCTCGTGCATCATGCTGCCCGCGGTGATGCGCTGGAACAAACCGGCCAACGCCGACCGCCAGGCGCTGATCGCCAACGCCATGGGCCATCCCGGCCAGGATGCCGCCGACGTGCTCGACGAATTCATCCGCGGGCTCGGCATGCCCCGAAGCCTGGGCGAGGTGAAGGTCGGCCGCGAGCATTTCGAGCGCATCGCCAGCCAGGCGATGGGCACGCCCTGGGTGCCGCGCAACCCGCGCAGGATCGACGGCCCCGCGGACGTGCGCGAGATTCTGGAACTGGCGGCCTAGGATCATCCGATTCGGGGGTTTCCGACCTTTCCGCCCTTTCCGCCCCACCCTCAAGTTTGTCGCGGTACCGGGCGGGCGGGTCACCGCGGCAATTTCCGCAATTCCCGCAATTTCCGCTCGTGATTCGCCAATCAGCGTCGGATTTACGTCGCAACGCAATGCCGGCCAGCCGTTGCCGGCAGGCTCGACGTGGCCTTGCGTGAATGTTGGCGGTTGCACGGCGCTGCCTCCCGGCTTTTGCTGCCGGGCCCAAGATAAGTGATGCTGAGAGAGAAGTCAAGTACGACTATAATTACTTAAGCGCCCGAGTTTTTGCGCACCATATTGCGCAGAAACTCGGCCCGCCTCTTGTGCTTGCCATGGACGAACATGAGATGAGCGGGCCTGGAGACCCGCGGTCCGACAAGATAAGCCTGTCTTAACGGGACCCTTCTAGTCGTGGCGGACGGCCAGCTCGATATCGCCGATCCTGACCCTCGCGCCGGCCTGGAACCGTCGCAGCGCGCCGGCCGCCACGGCGAGGCCGTCGACCGACGTGCCGTTGGTCGAGCCCAGATCCTCGATCTGCAGCGTGTTGTCGACGAGGATCAGCCGCGCATGGCGTCGTGACACCGTCGGATGCGACAGAACCGCGTCGCAATGGTCGAAATCGCGGCCGATCACGAAGCCTTCCGCCCTTCTCTCGACCAGCCGGTCGAGCGCCAGGTCGAAACCGAACTTGCGGCCCGCCAGGTCGGTGCCGTGGAAGCGCAGCGTGGCGTGCGGCACGACGGAGGTCGTGGTCCGCCGCGAAGCGCCCACCCGGGCGCGCACATGGTAGATGTGGAGCGGCCGGCTGACATTCTTGGCGCGATGCTCGCCGCCATCGACGAAGGCGTAGTCGACCTGCAGCTCGGTGACGTCGCGCACCGCGCGCGACACGGCGATGCCGCCCGGCTCGGCCATGGACTGGATGCGCTCGGCGAGGTTGACGCCGTCGCCGAACAGATCGTTGTTATTGTCCTCGTCGACCATGACCTCGCCCAGATGCACGCCGATGCGGAACAGCAGTTTCTGCTCCTCGGCCAGCAGCTCGTTGAAGCGGGCCATGCGCTCCTGGATGTCGATCGCCGCCGTGACCGCGGCCAGCGCCGAGCCGAATTCGGCCAGCATCGCATCGCCCGTGCCGTGGACGATCGAGCCGCCGGCGATTTCGACGGCCGGCCGCCAGACATCGCTTTTCACCGACTTGAGATGCAGGAAGGTGAGCTCTTCCTCGACTTCGGTCAGGCGGACGAAGCCGGCGAGGTCGGCGTGAAGGATCGCGGACAGGTGGCGGCGGGGGGCGTTCGAGGTATTCATGACGATCGAGGAGCCAAATCAGGTTGGAGGCAAAACGCAGATCGAGCCCAAAAATCCTTGTGTTACAGGTCCTTACGCTGCCCGAGCCGGCACGAGGCTGGCCCTGGTTCAGATGCTGTTTCGATCGGGAGCGATCTTGCCCTATGCAGCATCCGCCACGCAAACCTTGTCCGACGCATTCCGCAGCGGATTTCCGTCAGGAAGCGGCGCGCGCCCTCACCGCCTGGGCGGCCTCCGCCACGCTCGGATAGGACGGCGCATCCGCGTCCGGCGCCAGCGACAGGCCGCGCTCGATGTCGCGTCGCACCCGGTCGCGCAGGTTGCCGAAGGCGAGCGCGATGCCGCGTTGGCCAAGTTCGCGGTCGAGCTCGACCAGCATCTCGCAGGCCATCAGGTCGACATCGTGGATGGCGCCGCCATCCACCACGACTCCCCTCACCGGCTGCGGCGCGGCGTCGACCAGCGCCTCGATGCGGTCGCGGAAGAGGCTGCAATTGGCGAAGAAGAGCGGCGCCGAGAAGCGATAGACCAGCAGCCCGGGCACGGGCACCGCATCGGTCCGATGGTTGGTGTCGTGCCAGGTGCCGTCCGGCGTGCGGCCGAGCACGGCGGTGGACGGAAAGGCCAGCGCGCGCAGCAGCAGGATCAGCGAGAAGACGACGCCGATCAGGATGCCCTCCATGATGCCGAGCGCCAGGACGCCCGCCAGCGTCACCAATGCCGCGGCCAGGCTGATGCCGCGAAAGCGCCAGAGCCGGACGAACTCGCCGATGTCGCACAGCGTCCAGGCCGAGGCCATCAGAATGCCGCCCAGCGCCGCCAGCGGCAGGTGATAAAGCAGCCCGGCGAACCACAGCATGACGGCGGCCACGACCAGGGCGGCGATGGCCGACGTCACCTGGGTGCGGCTGCCGGCCGCCTCGGCGACGGCGGTGCGCGAATCGCTGGCGCTGATCGGCAGGCCGTGGCTGAGGCCCGAGGCGAGGTTGGCCACGCCGATGGCCAGAAGCTCCTGGTCGGCGTCGATGCGCTCGCCGATGCGCGCGGCGAAGCCGCGGGCCGTGACGATCGTATCGGAGAAGGAGAGCAGCGCCGCCACCAGGGCGACCGGCAGCAGGCTGTCGAAGTCGTCGAGCGAGAGCAGCGGCAGCGAGAAGCCGGGCAGGCCGGTCGGGATGCGGCCGATCACGGCGACGCCGTGGCTTTCGAGGTCGAGCAGCACCACGGCCAGGCCCGAGGCGACCAGCGCCACCACCGCGCCCGGCACGCGCGGCAGAAAGCGGCGGCAGAGCAGGATGACGGCGAAGGTGGCGCCGCCGATCGCCAGGGTGACGAGGTTGGCGCCGCCGAGCTGCGGCAGGAGGTTGGCCAGCTGCTCGAGCGTGGTCTCGCCGCCCGACTTGATGCCCAGCACCTTGGGCAATTGCGCGACCGCCACCACCACGGCGAGCCCGTGCATGAAGCCCACGATGACCGGCTTGCTGAGGAAGTTGGCGACGAAGCCCAGCCGCAGCAGGCCGGCCAGCAGGCAGAGCACGCCGGTCATGACGCCGAGGCCGGCCGCGAGCAACGCCAGCCGCCCGCCATCGCCCAGCGCCAGCGGCGCCACGGCGACGGCGACGATGGCCGCCATCGCGGTATCGGGGCCGACGATCAGCAGGCGCGAGCTGCCGAACAGGGCGTAGGCGATCAGCGGCAGCATGCTGCCATAGAGGCCGGCCAGCGGCAGGCCGGCGAGCTCGCCATAGGCCAGGCCCACCGGCACCATGACCGCCCCCAGGGTCAGGCCCGCCGCCAGGTCGTGCGGCAGGAACGATGCCTTGTAGGATTTGAGTGTCGCCAGGCCGGGCACCCAGCGCGCGATCTTCATGCGGCCTCGCACGTTTCGCGATGGGCTGCCGGCGTTCCCAGCCCAGGCGTCATGCTGCGTCCGCCAACGGGCGGGCACGCTCGATCCGCTTGCGGTCACGGGGGCTGTGCATCGCCACCCACAGATCGGTGCGCCGCTGCACGTTCAGCCAGAACTCCGGGCTGTTGCCGAACACGCGCGCGAGGATGAGCGCCGTGGCCGCCGTCACGTTCCTTCGGCCGTTGCACAATTCATTGACGTGCTTGCGCTGAACGCCCATGGCTTCGGCCAGCGCACCCTGGGTCAGCCCCAGCGGCTGCATGAATTCCTCGGTAAGAATCTCGCCAACCGTGGCCGGCTTGCGCTTCGTCGTCAGCATGGTCACCTTCACCTGTAGCTATGGTCGTCCAGATAGATGTCGGTCGCTTCGCCACGGCTGCCATCCCAGCGAAAGACCAACCGCCATTGCCTGTTGACGCGGATCGAATGGAAACCCGCGAGATTGCCGCGCAGCTTTTCGAAATGATTGCTGGGTGGCACGCGCACGCAAGATAGAGCCTGCAACGGCCGTCCTGAGCGGGCCGGCGGTCGCCGCGCGCGCTCCCCTCAGGTGGCCTGGCGCCGAGACGTGGGAACACAACGTCGAGATAAAATGTTCAGATCCGCCCCTTCCGCCGGGCCACCGATTCCGCCAGCAGGCAGAGGATCTCCCACATCATGGTGACGCCCACGAGCGCCGTGTTGCCGCTCATGTCGAACGGCGGCGAGACCTCGACCACGTCGCCGCCCACCAGATCGAGCCCGCGCAGGCCGCGCAGCATGCGCTGCGCCTCGTGCGGGGTGTATCCGCCGATCTCGGGCGTGCCGGTGCCCGGCGCATAGGCGGGGTCGAGGCCGTCGACGTCGAAGCTGACATAGGTCGGGCCGTCGCCGACGACGCGGCGGGCCTCGGCGATCACCTTGTCGACGCCCAGGTCGAAATACTCCTCGATGGTGATCACCCGCATGCCCTGCTCGACCGCCCAGTCGTTGTCGTCGCGCTTGTAGAGCGAGCCGCGGATGCCGATCTGGACGACCCTCTTGGGATCGAGCAGCCCTTCCTCGACGGCGCGACGGAACGGCGTGCCGTGGGTGTACTTGTAGCCGCCGAAATAAGTGTCCCAGGTGTCGCTGTGGGCGTCGAAATGCACCATGCCGAGCGGTGCCTGCCCTTTGGCGATGCCGCGCATGATGGGCAGGGTGACCAGATGGTCGCCGCCGGCCGACAGCGGCACGGCGCCGGCGGCGTGGAGCCGGGCGTAGAACTTCTCGATGCGCTCCAGCGAATCCTCGAGGCTGGCCGGATTGACCGGGGCGTCGCCGAGATCGCCGCACTTGGCCAGTTCGTAAGGCGCCACCCGCGTGACGTGATGGACGCGGCGCATCATGGTCGAGAGGTCGCGCATCTGGCGCGGACCGTGGCGGGCGCCCGGCCGGTTGGTCGTGCCGCCGTCCCACGGCACGCCCACCATGCCGATCTCGACATCGGCCGGGTCGCGGAACAGCGGCAATCGCATGAAGGTGGCGATGTCGCCGAAGCGCGGAGTCACCGTGCCGGAGACCGGCTGGGGGAAGGTCTTCTGGATGTCGTTCATTTCATGTCATCCCGAGCGGAGCGAAGCGAAGTCGAGGGATCTTGCCCGTCGCAGACGAGATCTCTCCGCTTCGCCTCGCTGCGCTCGGCTGCGGTCGAGATGACGGATACGCCGCTCATATAGGTAGTCATTGCGTCTGCAAAAGAGCCTTTCTCGCCGACACGAACTCCTCGACCGCCGCCACAAAGCGGTCACCTTCGCTGTCGCCGATCATGATGTTGAGCGCCACGAAGCCGCGGCGGGCGATCCAGATGCCGGCAGCCATCATGTCGAAGAAGAACAGCTCCTTGGCGTCCTGGCTGCCGCTGGCGATGTCGGCCGCCGTCTTGATCGGCCGCGAAGTGGCATGCGCCGTCATCATCGAGCCGATGCCGGAGAACTGGAAGGCCACCTTCTCCCGGGCGCAGATCGCGTTCAGCCGCTGGCGGATCTTCTCGCCGCGCTCGTTCAGCTCGCGAGCCGCGGCAGGCGTATAGACCTCGCCGTAGCCCGCGGCGCCGGCGGCCATGGTGAGCGCGTTGTTGTTGAAGGTGCCGGCGTGCGGCAGGTGGTCGGGCCTGGTGGGATCGAACAACTCCATGATGTCGCGCCGGCCGCCGAAGGCGCCGAACGACATGCCGCCGCCGATATATTTGCCCAGGGTGGTCATGTCGGGAATGACGTCGTGCTTTTCCTGCAGGCCGCCCGGCGCCAGGCGCGAGGTCATGACCTCGTCGAAGATCATGGCGATGCCGCGCGCCTTGGTCTCCTCGCGCACCATCCTCAGGAACGCAACATCGCCCGGCAGGCAGCCGTGGCTGCCCTGCATCGGCTCGAGCAGGACGGCGAACAGCTCCTCGCCATGCCTGGCCAGCAGCGCCCGCGTGCCTTCGATGTCGTTGTAGGGGGCCACGACGTATTCGTAGGGGATGTTGACCGGGCTGCCGCCGCTCACGAAATAAAGCACGCCGCCATGGTAGCCGCCGTGGAACACCATGACCTTGGTGGCGGCCTTGCGGCCCTTCCGTTGCGCATAGACCCGGGCGCCAGCCAGCGCCATCACGTTGCCCTCGGTGCCGGAATTGGTGAAGCGCACCAGGTCGATCGACGGCATGCGGTCAGCGATCAGCTTGGCGAGCCGGGCCTCGTTGGCGTTGCGGCCGCCATAGTTCCAGCCGTGGTTCAGCGCGCGATCGATGGCGGCTCGGATCACCGGATGGGAGTGGCCGTAGATGCCGGCGGTGTATTCGCCCAGCACGTCGATGTATTCGTGCCCGTCGGCGTCCCACAGCCGGCAGCCCTCGCCGCGCACGACGGTGAGCGGAAACGGCGCATTGTGCAGCGTGGTGCGGGTGTTGCCGCCCGGCATGGCCGCGCAGGCCTCCTGGTGGCGGGCGAAGCTTTTGGGATTGGCCGCGATATAGGCCTGGCGCACTTCCGCCAGGGCGGACTGCAGGTCTGAATTGACCAGGGCTTGATCGGGCACGGCCTACTCTCCCATTCTGTCGTCCTGAGCGGACTGAGAGTATCACACCACGTTCAGCTCCCGGATAGGCCGGCCTGCGGATATCCGTTCATAACCGAAGGGCGAGAGGTCGATCGTGCGATAGCTGCCATGCACGATCAGTTCGGCGACGGCGCGGCCGACGGCGGGCGACTGCTGGATGCCGTGGCCGCTGAAGCCGGTGGCGAAGATCAGGCTGTCGATCTCGGGATGCCGGCCGACGATGCCGTTCTGGTCGAAGGTGTTGTACTCGTAATAGCCCGCCCAGCTATTCACCACCTTGGCCGCCTCGAAGGCCGGCACGCGGTTGGCCAAGGTCGGCCACACCATGTCGTCCCATTCCTGGTGTTGGACCTCGAGCGGCGCGCCGGGCGGATCGTTGCCCGCGGCCGGCGTCGTGCCGCCGATATAGAAGCGGCCTTCGGGACGGAACCAGGTGCCTGACGGGTCGATGACGAGGGGCGTCGGGCCCGGCGGCTCCCGAACGTCGAACACGAAGACGGAGCGCCGGCGCGGCTCGACCGGCAGGGCGATTCCGGCGGTGGCGGCAACCTCGCCCGACCAGGGTCCGGCCGCCAGCACGATCGTCGCCGCCTCGATGGTGCTGCCGGAACGCAGGGTCACGGCGTTGGGCGCCAGGTGCACCACCTCGTCGGCGACATATTGCGCGCCGCGCTCGCGCGCCTTGCGGCGGAAAGCCTGCATCAGGGCCGGCCCGTCGAACCAGCCTTCATTGGCCGTGCCGTGCGAGGCGCACACGATGCCGTCGGTCGAGATCCAGGGAAAGCGCCTGCCCAGCGCAGCGGGATCGAGCAGCTCGACGGCGCACCCCTCGCCTTTCTGGATGGCATGGTTGGCCCGCAGGACCGGCTCGCCGGCTGGACTGGCCAGGAAAAGGTAGCCCGGCTCCTTCAGCCCGAGATCGACGCCCAGCAGCGTGGATGCCTGGCGCAGGAAGCCGATGCCGTGGCGCGACAGATGGATGTTGAGCGGCGTGGAAAACTGCTGGCGGATCGAGCTCGCCGATAGCGCCGATGAGGCGCGGATGTAGCTCGGATCGCGTTCGATCACGAAGACCGTGCCGGTGAAGTTCGGATCCGACTGCAGATGATAGGCGATCGATGAGCCCATCACCCCACCGCCGACGATTGCGATTCTGCTGCCTGGCCTAGATACACTCATCGCCGATACAATTTCATCTCTTGCAAGACCTTGCAGGTTTTCCCATGGCCGGTACCGGCGAGGAAGCAAATCCGTGTCGTAATGCCGGCTGCAAAAAGTCGGCGAGGATTGTTCAATGGAGATTCAAAGATCAGGTCACCGGTACCGGGACGCGGAGACCGGCAAGACGCTCGACGTCTGGTTTCCATCGCAAGGCATCGCGCGGCAACGCCATTGCCTCGCCGAGAAACATGGGCTGATTTCAGGCGATTTCATCGACGTCACGATCGTTTCCCTGGACCAGGCACCGGCCTCCACCGCGGACGCCTGGCTGCGCTTGCACCTGCTGTCCGAAAGAACGGTCAGGCCCAATCAGATCAACCTCGACGGCATATTCGGGCTGCTGACAAATGTTGCCTGGACCTCGGCCGGACCGGTCCTGCCGGGCAAAGTCGATGAACTGCGCGCGAGAGTCTCCACCGACTACCATCACCTCACGGTCTCGTCGGTCGACAAGTTCCCACGCATGACGGATTTCGTGGTGCCGGATGCGGTACGGATTGCCGACGCCGACAGGGTGAGGCTTGGCGCCCATGTCGGCGCGGGCACGACCGTCATGCATGAGGGGTTCGTGAATTTCAACGCCGGCACGCTGGGCGAGGCGATGGTGGAAGGCCGGGTCACACCGGGCGTCATCGTCGGGAAGAATTCGGACGTCGGTGCAGGGTCGTCGATCATGGGGACACTGTCCGGCGGCGGAAAAACAACGAACTCGATCGGTGAACGCAGCCTGCTCGGCGCGAATGCGGGCATCGGGATTTCACTGGGCGACGAGTGCATCGTCGAAGCCGGCCTCTATGTCACGGCCGGCACCAAGGTGAAGCTGCCGGACGGAAAGGTCATCGCCGCCAGAGAGCTTTCCGGGCAATCCGGCCTGCTGTTTCGAAGAAACAGCCAGACCGGCGCAGTCGAGGTCTTGCCGACGAACTCTTCCCGCTGGGGTGGGTTGAACAAGACGTTGCATAGCAACGAGTGACCAGGCAGCAGGGCACGGGAGACTCGATAACACGAGAGCCGGGCCATAGCGTCCGCAACCGCGCTCGCTACCCTGGCACCGAGGAACTATTTGGCCTTCACACAGTCGAAAGCGGCGGTGGCGCCGTTCTGAGCCACGAAGCGGGCGGAGCGGTCGTTCTTGCGGCAGTAGTCTTCCGCCAAGGAGAACCCCGCAGAAGGATTGGCGGCATTGGTGATCTGGACCGACACGTCGTTTCCGACGACGGTCTCTCCGTTGGGACCGTGCGACGTGTTGAGATTGCTTCCCGAACAGCCGGCCACAAGAAGGGCGATGAGGACGGTTCGCTTCATATCGATAAGGTAGCGTTGCCGCCGCGCGAATCAATCGTTCCGGAGAAATGCTGCAGGTGATGTGCGCGCTCTTGCAGCAGCCTCAACTCTTGCGATTTTCGTACTTCAGCCAGGCCCAGCCAGTCGTGGCTGCGGTGACGGCGCAAATGGCGGCGATGATCAGGAACGTGGCCGACATGCCAACCCTGTCCGCCAATGTCCCGGCCAACGGAGCGCCGACCAGGCCACTGCCGAGGATACCGATACTGTAAAGGGCCATCACACGTCCGCGCACATCGTCACGAGCCCTGAGTTGCAGGGTACTGGCGACGGTAACGTTGAAAAAACCACAGGAAACACCCAGCAAAAACATGCCGGCAAGCGCGCCATAAACCCCAAACGGCAGAGCCAGCCAAACATGGACGACGCTCAGCAATCCGCACCAGACGGCGACCATCATCACTCCCGGCTTCATCCACGAAGCAATCAGCAAGGAACCAGCCACCGCGCCGAAACCCAGCGACGACATCACAACGCCATACAGTTCGCTCGACCCGCCCAGCACGCGGGATGTCAGGAGCGGCACCAAAACCTGGAAGTTATAGGCCGCCACGAAGACCACTGACATGGCCATCACGGTCAGCAACAGAACACGGTCCTGTCGAACGTAAGACAAGCCTTCGCGCACCTGGCCGGGCTTCCGTTCCGCCGGTCCGATGACATGGAGACGCGTGACGTCAAGTTTCCCCAGAACGAGCACGACAAGTCCGAAACTGATGGTATTGATGAAAAAACTCGGGGCCAGGCCGAAGGATGCAACGAGGAGCCCGCCGATCACGGGGCCGATCATCCGTCCCGACGAGATCACTGCAGTGTTCAAGGCAACCGCGTTGGGCAAATCGGCTTCGCCGACGAGGTCTTTGACGAAGCCGAGCAGCGCGGGTCTGTCGACGGACATGATCAGGCCGAGCAACAGAGCGGCCGCCCAGATCATCCATAGCTGGATCAGATTGGTGACGACCAGCAACCCGATGGCGGCAGCCAGCAACGCCAGGGCGCTCTGCGTTACCATCAGCAAACGACGGCGGTCGAACCGGTCGGCAAGGACGCCGCCGTAGAGACCGAAAAACACAAGTGGCCCAAATTGAAGCGCGTTGGTGATCCCAAGCGCCAAGCCGGAATCAGCCAACTGCAGGATCAGCCAGTTCTCGGCCGTGATCTGGACCCAGGCGCCGATATTGGATCCGAGCTGTGCGGCGAGATAGATCCGAAAATTCGGATTCCGCAGGCTGACAAATGTTGCATGAAGACGATGCGGCGGGATTTGGCAGCGCTCCTATTCTGCATTCTTCCGACTCGGCAACTGTCCTCCGCTCGTCAGATAGACACCGAAGGAGATGAGGACGATACCCATCCAATCCGTTTCACGCGGCCACTCGCCGAGCAGCGGTATTGCAAACAGGGCCGACAGCGCCGGCACCAGAGCTCCAAAGGCCGAGCCGCCCGAAGCGCCAAGCAGGGCGACCGCGCGGCCGTAGAGAAGAAGCGACACGATTGTCACGACAACGCCTTGGAAAAGCGCCTGAACCGCAAAGTCGGCGAGCGGCAGCTGCGCGAGGCGGGTTCCGAAAAAGGCGAAGTAGACGGGCAGATAGACCGTCAGCGATCCGGTGGCGACGAGGGCCGCCGCGTGAAGTGGATCGAGTCTCGCCTGCCGCATCGCCACGGTGAAGCATGCCGACAGGATGGCGGCGACGAGGAAAAGCGCATCGCCCAGAGTCCGCGAGATGCTCCAGGCAGCGCTCCAGGCGTGGCCGCCGACGATGATGAGAGCGCCGGCCACTATCAGCGAAAGCCCCAGCTTTCCCGCGCCCGACAGGCTCTCTCCCAAAACGCTCGCGGCGATCAGTGCGACGAACAGCGGCATGCACCCCGGATTGAGCGCGCCCTGGTCGGAGGCCGGGGCAAAGTGCAGCCCGCCCGCCGCCGCCAGCACATAAGGCGCGCCCAACCCGGCAATGATCGCGGCCAGTCCAAGCCATCCAAGACGATCGCGGGCGAGACCCCGCCGCATGAGGACCGGCAACAACAGAGGACCCGCCACGCCGAAGCGCAGCGCCGCGACGTCCCATGCGTCCAGCCTGGTCGTCACGGCCAGCCGGGTGATCACGCTCCAGCCCGCCCAGATCGACGCGGCAGCCAAGCCGAACACGGCTCCCTTCAGATAGGCTGAGTGAGCTGACTGCACCGCCGCCTCCACGCCCGGCAAACTTGCGGGAGTGATCCGCGGCGGCAGTTTGCGCCTCTCCTCCTGACAGCGTCCTGTCAGGAGAGAAAGCCTGCTGTCTGGCCGTGCCTAGGTATCGGAGACTTTGTCGATCTCGTGGAAGAGCTCGAGCGCCTTGCTGAGCTTGTTCAGCAGTTCATAGGCCACCTGGCACAGCGCATCTATTTCATCGCGCGAGAACTCCTCGTGCGAGGTCGACGCCAGCGCCATGACGAGGGCGTAGCCCAGGGCGTGCGATTCGCCGACGAGGGGAACCGCCTGGGACAGGAGGCGGCGGGCGGCTCCAACCTCCTCTTGGCTTGACCCGGTCATGCTCGTCACAGCCAACGTCAAATCTCACGGAAGCTTCGCCAGAGCGCCTCGCGGAAGGGCTTGGCGAGATACTCCATCATCGTCCGCCGTTCGGTCACGACGAGCACTTCCACGGGCATGCCCGGAATGAGATCGACGCTGGGCGCCAGCTTGTGCAGCGTGTCTCGGTCGACCGCGACCCGGGCGAGATAATAGGGTTGATGAGTTGTGTCATCCATCAGGCGATCCGCCGAGACCGTGCGAACAGTGCCTGGAATTTTCGGCACGATCCGGCTCGAATAGGCGGACAGGTGGACCTTGGCCTCCAGACCGCTATGGACCGCTTTGGCGTCGAGCGGCGTCAATCGCGCCTCGATGATCAGCTCATCGCCAGCCGGGACGATGCTCATGATCGGCTCGCCTCGCTGGACGACCCCGCCGATCGTCTTGAACTTGACGTCGACCACGGTGCCGTTCACGGGAGCCGTCACGACCGTGCGCTTGACGACGTCGGCACTGCCCAGCAGCTTCTCGTTCACTTCCGTGAGCTCACCGCGGACCTTCTCGGCATCGGCGGCGATCTGATCGGCCCGCTCCGCATCGACTCCGAGGATCTGCATCCGGCTTTCGCCGATCTGCTGGCGGGCCCGCGCGATCTCGGCCTCGTACTCGCCGCGCTTGCCGGAGATCTCGGCGTCGGTGCGCTTCAGCCGCAGCGCGTCCGGCTTGGGTATAAGGCCTCGGTTGACCAGGTATTCCTTGGCGGTCAGCTCCTCGGTAACGAAGCCGAGCTGCTTGGAGGCGCTTTCGACCTGGGCCTCGAAGCCCTTGATCTGCTGCACGAGCTGCTCGATGCGTTGGCCGAGGATGTCCCGCCGCGACGCGTGCGTGGTGCGCCGCGTGTCGAACACCTCCTGCTGCGCCTCGACGATGCTCCTGACCTGCGGATCCGCCGCCCGCAGCTCCGGCGGCAGGTCGATCCGGTTCTGGTCGGCCTTTTCGGCGTCGAGGCGCGCCTTCCTGGCCAGAAGCGACAGGCGCTGCTGCACCAGCGCCTCGTGCGTCGCGCGCGCCTGTGTGCTCTCGAGGACGGCCAGGGGTTGGCCCGCCTTCACCACCTGGCCCTCATGGACGGGCAAATCGGCGATGATGCCCCCTTCCAGATGCTGGATCGTCTTCTTGCCGCTGTCGGGGTTGATCACGCCCGGCGCCACCGCGCCGCCGTCGAGCGGGACAAAATAGCCCCATCCTCCGAATACGAGCAGGAACGCCAAAATCAACATGTTGCCCCAACGCGCCGGAACGCCAACGCTGGGTTTCCACGAGCCCGATACCGTGCCGGTTGAGGACAATAGCGACCGCGACGGTACGATCCTTCCGAGATGGCTCATGGCGCACCTGTCATGGCCCCAGCGTTGCGACTATAGTCGCTTGCCGAGCCGTTGCCCGACCTGAGGCGGCGTCCGCCCTGGCTGCCGTCGCCTTGCGGCAGCGGCTCCGCCGCGCGCTTCTTGAGCGCTTCGAGCACGTGGTCGCGTTCACCGAACATAGCGGCTCGCCCTTCCTTCAGAAAAAGCACCTTGTCCGCAACCGACAGGGTCGAAGGCCTATGCCCGACGATGATGAGGGCGACCCCCTTCCGTTTCAGCTCTTCGATCGCCTCGGCAAGCGCTGCCTCTCCCGCCTGGTCGAGATTGGCGTTGGGCTCGTCGAGAACAATGAAGCGTGGGCTGCCGAACACGGCGCGCGCCAGCCCTATGCGCTGACGCTGGCCGCCCGACAGCCGCACGCCGCCGTCGCCGATGCGCGTATCGTAGCCCTGGGGGAAATGCTGGATCATCTCGTGGGCATAGGCGAGCTTCGCCGCCTTCACGATCGCCTCGTCATCCACGACCTGCATGCGGCCGATGTTGTCGCGCACCGAGCCCGCGAACAATTCGACGTCCTGCGGCAGGAAGCCGACGTGCCGTCCGATCTGTTCGCCGTCCCAATGGTGGATCTGCGAACCGTCGACCCGGATCTCGCCGACATTTGGAATGGCAAGGCCGACCAGCATCCGGCACAGTGTGCTCTTGCCGGCGCCCGACGGGCCGATGATGGCCAGCGCTTCGCCCGGATCGACCGCGCAGGATACGTCGCTGATGATGAGCTGGGCGGTGTTCGGCGTGAGGTAACTCACCGACTCGACCACCACCCTGCCGTCCGGAGTCGGCAGCCTGGTCCGCTGGAACGGCGGCGGGTGGTCTTCGATGGCGTTCTTCAGACGACCATAGGAAAAGCGCGCAGCCATGAAGTTGCGCCACATCGATATGGCAAGCTCGACCGGGGCGAGCGCGCGTCCGAGCAGGATCGATCCCGCGATCATCGCGCCGGCGGTCAGGGCTGAGTTGACCACCAGCCAGGCGCCGACGCCCAGGATCGCTACCTGGACGAAGAAACGAACGAACTTCGTCGTCGCGAGCACGAAGCCGCCGATGTCGCCGGACCGGCGCAAGCCGTCGACAACGGTTCTATTGACGGCCGCCCACCGTTCAGTCAGGGCGGGCAGCATGTGCATGGCCTGCACGATCTCGGCGTTGCGGATCGTCGCATCGGCCAGCAGCATCGCCTCGATCTGCTTTCGGTTCGCCGTCTCGTTCGCCTTGCGCGTGGCGAATTCGTTGGCGATGCTCAACAGGAACAGCACCACGGCCGCGGCGACCGCAACCGCCCCCAGCATGGGATGGAGAAGCCAGATCAGGCCGACAAAAATCGGCACCCACGGCGCGTCGAAGAACGCCGTCAACCCCTGCGTCGCAATGAAGTTCTGGATCTGGGAAATGTCGCGCAGCGACTCGGCGCCCGAGGCTTCCCCTTGCAGGCGCCCGCGCACGGCGCAGGCGAGGTAGGCGGGGCCGAGCTGCTCGTTCAGCCAACCGCCGATGCGGATGGTTATCGATGTCCGCAGCGCGTCGAGGGCGCACATCACCGCAAGCGCCGCGGTCGCCATCAGCGTGAGCATCACGAGCGTCTCGACGTGACCGGTGGTGAGCACGCGGTCATAGACCTGCAGCATGTAGACCGGCGACGCGAGCATCAGCACGTTGATGACGAGGCTGAAGACGGCGCATGTCGCGAAAGCCGAACGGCAGGCCCTGATGGCCCGCTCGAGTTCGGTCGGGCCGCTCGATGAGTGAGCCGATGAACGGGCGCCCTCGGACGGTCTTTGCAGCATGTTTCACCTTCGCGGGGGTTGAATGACAAGCGGCGGCAAGCCGACCGGCTCTCTCGAGTGGGACTAGTCGGACAGCTTGAACCTGTGCCGACGGTTTCCGGCTACCTCGGCTTGCGCCTCCGAGCGCCCGGCCGCCTCGCTCCTGGCGCGCGACCAGCTCAAAGAGCGGCCTTGTCCCACGCAAACAGCGCGTGCACCGCTGCTGCGGCTGGACCCAGGACCGTCGGCGGGACCTTTCCCCGACCCTGTCCGCGACACCTCAAGCACAACCGACGCCGAGCCGTCACTGGCTTCAACACGAACCTTCCGGCCGTCAACCCGATAGCGCGTGCGCATGGCCATGTCCTCGCAAGCGTTGCAACGACTCCCGAACCGGCTCCCTGTAGACGCGACGCGGTCCGGACTATGCGATAGTGGCCGGCAGCAGTGCGAACTGCTGCCGGCTCCGTTCGATTCACTGAGAACGCTCAGCCAAAGAAGAAGTGGAAGCCATTGGTCGCAGACACGGATTCCGAAGCAGAGCTCGAACCGACGTGCTCGACGGCCAGGGTTTGTGTGAGCGTCTCGCTATGCGAGTTCGGGCCGATGGCATCGGCGGTTGCGTTGGCGATCGCCGAGTTGCCTACGACAAAAGCCCTTACGTCGATGCTTTTCTGGACCTCGGCGAGGTCCAAGGTCTCTGAGACCTTGGTGAAGTCGATGCTACTGGCAGCCATCTTATCCTCCTGTATCCGGTTGAAAAAGCGGCGGACGCAACGAATGCGCCATCCGCAAGGACGAAGGCTACGGGCCGTACTTCACCACATCAAAGGTTCATCGGGATACTCATCTTTCGGCGTAGCAACCGTAGGATGCATGATCTTTCGGTTTAGAAGGTCGAAGAAGAGCGACAATCGGTGCCGAACCCGGACCGCGGCGATCGGGCTGTCGCTCCGTCGCAGCCGACGGCCTCCGGTCGGCCCGATCTTGCAGTTCGTGCAGATAAAGGATCGCGCACTCGCGCGATTCGACGGCGCGCCCGCCGTGATTCAGTGCCAGGCGTGAAAACAGGATGGATGGCGGCGATCAGAACAGTCCGTGAATCGACGGCCCCATCAGACCGGACAGCGAATAGCCGGACAGGAAATCGCTACCGCCATGGGTCGAGATGGACGTCACGGAGACATCGACCGAGACCGGCGTCGGGCCCATGAGGTAATCGACTGACCATTGGGCGGTATGCGCGATCGTGGTGGTTCCCCCGACCGCCATGCTGTCAGTCGTCGCGCTCGTATGAGGGGCGGTGGGGGCGGCGCCCTGAGCCTCCGCGACCGCCGCCGCGTAGCCGATCGCGACGCCGGGGGCAGCGAGCGTTGCGGTCGCCGTGTTGGTCGCGGTCAGGTTGCCCATCGCCTGGGCCGTGCTGTTCGCTCCAGCGAAGAACGTGCTTCCAGACATCACGCAATCTCCCTACGTGCCAGCGGGCCGATCTTGGCCGCCGGATTTGAGACGCGCCCCTAGAGCGCTACCATTGCCATTCCATGCACGAACGAGAACTGGTTCTCGACCGTTAATGCAGTCGTGAGCGTTGCCGACAGTGTGTTGGCGCCGTGCGCCTCGGCCATAGCGATGACTTGCGTGAAATTGCCATAGGACGGGTCGTGCCCGAACGGCTGATGGTTGCCGATGGACTGATCCAGATCGATAACGATCGGGCCGTGGGGCGGCGACCAGCCATGAATGTCGATCGAGAAATAGTCGAGTTCCGCGCGCGCCGAGGCATCGTGGAGTCCTTGCTTCGCCTGGTCGGTCTCGCGCTCAAAGATGAAATCGGCGCCCGACACATCGAGAAAAGTGCTGGCAGCCGCGAGCGCGCCGCCCGGCTCGGCTGAATAGGCCGACGCCTGGAAGACGGCCTCGCCCATCGCGATCGAGTAGCGGCCCATGTCCTGGGCAAAATTCTCAACAAAACCGGTGACAGCAGAGGCCTCCCCGGCCGCTATCGCGCTGCCGCCGATAACGGCGACCAGGCCATCCTGGGGATCCGGCGCGGTTGCCGGGCCTTGGTGATGTTGATGCTGATGGTCATGATGGTCTTGATGTCCACTACCGCGCTCTTCGCCCTCATGGCTGTGATCGAACAGGTCCCGGCCCCGATGGGCGACCGATGCCGGCATCGCAGGGCCGTCGTTGCCGTGGTCGTGTTTCATGGCACAGTCCCGATCGAAATTGGACGCTTTTGGACGCTGTCATCATAGAATTACTGTCGCCGGGATGGCCAGTGACCTCATGGCCTACAACCTTTGGTATAGTGGGCGTTATCCTTACGGCCGCGCGTCTCGGGTTGCTTAGGCTTTGGAGGTAGGATCCCCGCGTGATGCAGGTTCGATCTCATCGAAAGGCAAAAACGGTGCGCGCGCACCTCGGCCACGGTGAATCGCGACGAGAGCGCCGTCGACTCACGGACAGTGCGATCCTAGCCTGAGCGAATCATCGTCTTGGCAGCAACTCTGTATGTCGAAAGATGATGGGTCTGCCGCGCTTGGCTACGCCAAAAGACGACTAGCCCGATGAACCTTTGATGCCGTGAATTGCGGTCCGTAGCCTGCCTTCTTGCGAATGGCGCACTCACGCGTCCGCCGTTGAGAGACCAGGAGGGGATCGTGCTGCCTGGCAAGAAGCGCGTCAGCACCAGAGTCAGGCCGGTGGAAATGCCGACGATAGAGGCGTGGCCGACGGCGTCGAAGGCGCCCCGTCATCTGGAACCAGTGCCTTCTTCACGCCTGGACGTCACGCCGGGCCACGTCAAGGCCATGGCGAGCCTGCGGGATTCACCTGATGTGACGCAGTCGTCAGTCACTGACAAATCCGCGACAGCCCTCCTCCCCGCGAATGACAAACCGGTGCAGGCCGCAGGCGACACGCCAGCAACGACGGCGGCGCCGACTGTGCCGCTCGAGGCGCCGACCACGAGCCCTCGTGCGCGGCAGTGGATCGCCTCGTTCGCCACTTCGCTGACAACCGACAGCGCCCGTGCGCGGCGGTGGATGGCCTCGTTCGCCACTTCGCTGACAACCGACAGCGCCCGTGCGCGGCGGTGGATCGCCTCGACCGCCACTTCGCTGGCAACCGACAGCCCCCGTGCGCGGCAGTGGATCGCCTCGATCGCCACTTCGCTGCCAACCGACAGCCCCCGTGCACGGCAGTGGATCGCCTCGATCGCCACTTCGCTGGTGGTATTGGCCGCCACCTGGTGGCTCTACCGCAGCGAGACCGTCAATCATATCGAGATGACGATCGCGGCACCAACCTGGGCCAGCGATGACGAGTTGGCACAAGTCAAGCAGGCGCTGCAGCAGGAACGTGACAAGACAGAGCAGCTGGCGAGCGAGCTGACCACGGGCCTAGCGCAGGTCAAGCAGGTGCCGCAACAGGACCGCGACAAGACGGAGAAGTTGGCCACGGCGGTGGTGCAGGTCGAACAGGCGCTGCAGCAGGAACACGACAAGAGCGAGACGCTGGCGAGCGAGCTGGCCGCAGACCTGGCTCAGGTCAAGCAGGCGCTGCAGCAGGAACGCGACAAGACCGAGAAGCTCGCCCGTGAGCTGACCACGGACCTGGCGCAAGTCAAGCGGGTGCCGCAGCAGGAAGGCGACAAGACCGAGAAGTTGGCCACGGACTTGGTGCAGGTCAAACAGGCGCTGCAGCAGGAACGCGACAAGACCGCGAAGCTGGCAATCGAGCTGGCCGCGGACCTGGCTCAGGTCAAGCAGGCGCCGCAGCAGGAACGCGTCAAGACCGAGAAGTTGGTCACGGACCTGGCGCAGGTCAAGCTGGCGCTGCAGCAGGAACGCGACAAGAGCGAGAAGCTCGCCCGCGAACTGACCACGGATCTGGCGCAGGTCAGGCAAGCGCTGCAGCAGGAACGCGACAAGAGCGAGAAACTGGTGCAGATCAAACAGGCCCCGCCGCAGGAGCCTGACAGAATCGAAAAGTTGGCCCGCGAGCTGACCACCGATCTTGCGCAGGTCAAGCAGGCGCTGCAGCAGGAACGCGACAACAGCGAGAAGCTGGCCACGGACCTGGCGCAGGTCAAGCAACCCCCGCAGCAGGGACGCGACAAGACTGAGAAGCTGGTCACGGACCTGGCGCAGATCAAGCAGGCGCTGCAGCAGGAACGCGACAAGAGCGAGAAGCTGGCCACGGATCTGGCGCAGCTCAAGCAGGCCCCGCCGCAGGAACGCGATAAGAGCGAAAAGTTGGCTCGCGCGCTGACCACGGACCTCGCGCAGGTCAAGCAGGCGCTGCAGCAGGAACGCGACGAGACCGCGAAGCTCGCCACGGAGCTGGCGCAGGTCAAGCAGGCGCCGCAGCAGGAACGCGACAAGAGCGAAAAGTTGGCTCGCGAGCTGACCACGGACCTCGCACAGGTCAAGCAGGCGCTGCAGCAGGAACGCGACAAGAGCGAGAAGCGGACCCGCGAGCTGGTCACGGACCTGGCGCAGATCAAGCAGGCGCTCAAGCAGACGGAAATGCAGGCAGGAACTTACGCGGCGTTGCCGGTGCAGGACCGCACCCGCAACCGGCAGCTCGAAGCGCAGCCAGCGGCCCGCCCTGACGCCACGGCCGGCGATCGCCGCAACGCCACCTCCACCCTGTCCGCTTCTACCCGGTTCGAGACACCTGGCCCGACGCAGGCGCCGGCGACCGACAAACCCGCGACAGCCCCGCTCCCCGCGAACGACCCGCCGGTGGTGGCGGCACGCGACAGGCCGGCGACGCTGACGGCGCCGGAAGCGACCGGCAGCTCGGAAGCGGTCCGTCTGATGGCGCGCGCCAGCCTGCTGCGGGACCAGGGCAATATCGGCGCCGCGCGGATCGTGCTCGAGCGCGCCGCCGAGACAGGCAACGCATCGGCGCTGTTCGCGCTCGCGGAGACTTACGACCCGCTCAGCCTTTCGGCATGGGGCACCCTCGGCACGCAAGGCGACGTCGCCAAGGCGCAGGAGCTCTATGCCAACGCTCTTGCCCACGGTGTTCACGAGGCGGGAGATCGATTGAACGCATTGCGTCAGTGAGTGGAAGCAGCCGCGGCTCACGTGCACCTCGAACGGTAGGCACCAGGGAGAGCTGATCGATGATTACGATGTATGCCGCACGCATATTGTGTTTGCTCGCCGTCTTGGCGCCGGCTGTCCTGGCGCTGCGGCCGACCCACGCCGATGCACAAAGCCAACCAGCGCCAGCGCCGCGCGTACTGACCTACACCGAGCAGCAGGAAAAGATTAACGCCTGGACGGTCGGCCTCGCTGCCGGCCTGATCGAGGGCGCGCCGTTGCGTCTGGCGGCCGAGATGGCCCGCGTCGTCGATGACGGGGACAACCTGCATGTCCTGCCCATCGTCACGCGCGGCCCGACGGAAAATCTGAACTCGCTGCTCTATCTGCGCGGTGTCGATCTGGCGATCATCAGCTCCGACTCGCTGGACGAATACAAGATCCAGTTCCCCGAACTGCGTCGCCACATCACCTACCTGCTCAGTCTCTTCCCATCGGAGCTGCACGTCTTCGTCCGGCCCGAGATCCAGAGCCTGCAGGACCTCGCCGGCAAGAAGGTGAACTTCAATACCTTGGGGACTGCCGCCGCGTACTCCGGGCCGCTGATCTTCAGCCGGCTGGGCGTCGACGTCGACAAGACCTTCATTCCGCACCAGGTGGCGCTGCAGCAGATGCGCAAGGGCGACATGGCGGCCGTGGTGTTCATCACGTCGAAGCCGGTCGACGCCTTCCTGCGCGGGCAGTGGCCGCCGGGCTTCAAGTTCCTGCCGGTGACCTACGACAGCAAATTCGAGGATTACTATCTGCCGGCGGTTCTTGAAGCGGCCGAGTATCCCGCCTTGATCAAGCCGGGCGAACGCATCTCGACGATTGCGGCGCCGACCGTACTGGTCTCCTACAACTGGACGGCCGGCTCCAACCGTTACCAGCGCGTCGCGCGCTTCACCGACTACCTCTTCAGCCGGGTCGACAAGCTGCAGGCCGCAGGCTTCGACCCGAAGTGGCAGACGATCAATCTCGGTGCGACGGTCCCCGGCCTCACCCGCTTCCCGGCGGCGCAGGAATGGCTCGAACGCCGAGGGCGCCAGCAACAGGCCAAGCAATGAAAATCGCCGCAACCTGCGTGGCTCTTGCGTTCGGCCTGGCGGGCACCAGCGCGCTGGCGCAGGACGCGGCCGATGCGATGGAGAAGCTCCGCGCCTGCTCGCTGCTCGCGCATGCCGAACGACTCGAATGCCTGGAGAATGTCTCCCGCGACATCGGCCCGTCGCCACCGTTGCGCCCGGCGGCGTCAGCCGCGCCCGAGGTTGCGCCGGCGGCCGACAACTGGCTCGTCAGCGAGACGACCTCACCGCTTGACTACACGCCCGTCGCCATCGCCACCGCGTCGTCCCGCGCTGGCCCGGATGGCGCCACCATGCAGCTCTCGATCCAGTGCCGCGGCGGCCGTACGGACCTGGTGATCAGCGATCCCGCCCTCGCTCTGCGCGCCGAGGACTATGTCGTCTCCTACGCTGTCAACGACAGCCAGCCGGCGGTGGTCGCGGCCGGCAGGGCGGCATCCGGGACCGGCGTCGCGCTGAGGGGCGATGTCGTACGCCTGCTGGCGTCACTGCCCGACCGCGGCGACATCGACTTTCGTGTCGCCAACCGGCAAGGCGCGACGCTGGAGGGGCGATACGCCCTCGCCGGCCTGAAAACCCTGCTGGCCCGGCTGGCTGTCCCCTGCAAATGGCCGGCCGCCGCCGGCGCGCCGCGCAACTGAGGATCCCTTAACAACGGTTCAACCACAGGAGAGCAAGATGACAAAGTTCGACCATGTGATGCGGGCGGCGGCGATAGGCGCCGTGGCGCTCTTCCTCGCAGCCCCACCGGCGTCGCCGCAGGGCACGCAGCTGGCGGCGATGCCGCCCGCGCCGCCCGCGCAAGGCGTCGACCAGAAGACGCACCACCTCATCCTGCAGGTGAACAGCAACGAGCCGGCGATGATGAACCTGGCGCTCAACAACGCGACCAACGTCGAGCAATACTACAAGAACCTCGGCGAGAAGGTGGAGATCGAAGTCGTCACCTTCGGCCCCGGCCTGCACATGCTGCGAGACGACACCTCGCCGGTGAAGGATCGCATCAAGGCGATCGCCGACAAGTCGCGGTCGATCTCGTTCAAGGCCTGCGGCAACACCCAGGACAACATGCACAAGACCGAGAACAAGGACATTCCGCTCGTCGCGCAGGCGACGCTCGTGAAGTCCGGCGTGGTGCGGGTCATGGAGCTGCAGGAGCAGGGCTGGACCTACGTGCGGCCGTAAACCCGTTCAGGGGGCGAGAGATCGATTGAACGCGTTGCGTCGGTGAGTGGAGACACGAGCGGCCCACGTGCGTCTTGGCAGGCACAAGGGAGAGCTGATCGATGATTGCGATGTTTGCCGCACGCCTATTGTGCGTGCTCGCCGTCCTGGCGCCGGTTGTCCCGGCGATGGCCCGTGTCGTCGATGACGGGACCAACCTGCTTGTCCTGCCCATCGCCAGGCTCGGCACCACGGAGAGGCTCTATGTGCGCGGCGCCGATTTGGCGATTGTCAACGCCGCCGCCTGCTCGCTGCTTGCGCAGGCCGAACGACTGGAATGCCTCGAGAGCCTCTCGCGCGACGTCGCGCCACCGCTGCGCCGAACAGTGTCACCGAGCGCGGACTAGCGCCGACGGCCGCGGTTATCTCGCGCGATCAGAGTCATTCGATCCATTGTCCGGCTCACCTGCTTTCGCCGTCCGGGGCATCGCCGCCAGTTCTTGCACCTTGGCTCGGATCGGCCCGAACGGACCGAATCTGTGCTGCTCCAAGCTGAAATCGTCGGCGTACGGGCCGTATGGCGTATCGACCGGCTTCTGGAGCCGGACCGGAAAATCCTTTTCGAGGTTCGCCTTCTCGGGCCGTTTATGGCTGTTGACGTAGGCTGCGACGTCATAGGCGTCTTCGGCCTTGAGCACCGGAGCGTTGAACACGGTGCCAAACGGCATGTTGTGCATCGCAAATGCCGCGGTGGTCAAAAGACGGGTCATTCCGGCGCCGTTGTTGTAGCTGTCGGGACCCCATAGAGGTGGAAATTGATACCCCGCGCCAGTTTGGGCGCGCTGCCCGAGGCCGTTCGCGCCATGGCAGGCCACGCAAGTCTTGAAATAGACCTGCGCGCCATGGCCGAGATCGGCTTTGCGCGCAGGCTCTTTGATCCGCAATGTGCCGGCGCCCACGAGCTTCGCGCCGTTGGGAATGCCCGTCGATAGCCACTGCACATAAGCGAACAACGCCCTCATCTCGCGGCTCTCGCTCGGCAGGGCGCGGCCATTCATGCTGCGCTCCATGCAGCCGTTGAGGCGACTCTCGAGCGTGTCGACCATACCCTCGCGCGCGCGGTATTGCGGGAATTGTCCCCAGACGCCTACCAGCGGCATGGCATATGGCTGTCGGCCGGCCTGCAGATGGCAATTTTGGCAGGTAAGGTTGTTGCCGGAGAAGCGCCTCGCCGGATCCGGCGCCGCCGGGCCGATCTCATTCGCCGTGTCGGTGAAAAGCGCATGCCCGTATTTGACGAGCGCACCGATCTGATCGTCGTCCACCGTGGCAATATCGGGAGCTTTCCATTGGGTGAGGTCAATCTCGCCGCTTCCCGCGGTTGCCCGATTGGGACCCGCCATCATGGTCGCGGCGCACAACGTTAGAGCAAGCAAGATTGGGTAAGAATGTTTCATGGCGCAAACTGCCCAGGATCTGCTCTGAAATTCCATCATCGGCAGGCGCCGACAGCATCTCGCCATTCGCGAGATCGGAACTCGGTCGTGACACATGGTATGCGATTTCCTTCCCCCCGAATAGAGGCCTTATCGCACCGATGATGCCCGGCTCGGCAGCGCCAACACGCCGGTCGGCTAATCACATCGGTTACAGGCGGGATCATGGGCAAGCCGAGGCGCGCGAGGGATGGCGCAGCCGGAACAGGCCGATCACCAGGAACGCGATAAAGACCAGGCCGAGCGCCACGTAGTTGATGGCAGCCCAGCCTTTGAGCTCGAGCACGACGCTGGCCATCAGGCTGGCCGTCGTGGTGGTGCCGAACACCATGAAGTCGTTGAAGGCCTGGGCCTTGCCGCGCTCGGCCGGCCGGTAGGTCGTGGTGAGCAGGGTGGTGGCGCCGACGAACAGGAAGTTCCAGCCCACCCCGTTGAGACAAAGCGCGAGGCGGAAATTCCACTCGGTAGTGCCCATCAGGGCGACGGCCACGCTCGCGACCAGCAGCGCGATGCCCGCCATCATCATCGTGAACACGCCGTAGCGGGCGATCAGGTGGCCGGTGAAGAAGGCCGGCACGAACATGCCCATGGTATGGACGAAGATCGTGACCGGCGCCTCGGTCTTGTCGAGGCCGCACATGACGATGGCGAGCGGCGAGGCCGCCATCACGAACGACATCACGCCGAAAGCGATGATGGCGCCGGCGCAGGCGACCATGTAGGCCGGCTGGGTGACGATCTCGAGCAACGGCCGCTGCGGGCCCGTGGAGTCCTCGGCTTTCACCGCCGGGAACTCGATGAAGCCCAGCACCACGAAGACGATGGCATGGACCACGATGACGGCGCAGAAAGTAGCCTGGAAGGCCGGCAGCCAGAGATCGGGCGTGAAGCGCGCCAGGCCGGGGCCGACGATGCCCGCCAGCACGCCGCCCGCGGTCACGTAGGAGATCGCCTGGGCACGGAATTGGCCGGGCGCCAGCTCGACGGCGGCGAAGCGGTAAAGCTGCATGTTGGCGATGGCGCAGCCCAGGAACAGGCCGCCCGCGCACATCACCGGGAAGCTGCCCATGCCGAGCCCGATGGCGAGGAAAGAGGCGCCGACCATGCCCATCGCCGAACCGGAGCGGAAGCCGAACTTGCGGCCGCGGCGCATCATCAGCAGCGAGGCCGGGAAGACCGACAGCATGACGCCGAAGTGCTGCATGGTTATGGGCAGGTTCGCCCACATGCGCATGTCGGGCGAGACGATGGTCAGCACCGCCAGCGCCGAGGAGGCGAACATCAGGGTGTTGCTGCTCTGGGTCAGCGCCTGGCAGATCGCCAGCAACGTGATGTTGCGCAGCGCCCGCCGCGGCATGCCGCCGGACGCTGCCGCCGTTTCCTCCAACTTGATCGCGCCATCCATTGGGCGCGCACTCTAGTAGGCTCGCCGCCCTGTCCCAAGCGCTTAGGCCGAGCTCGTCCGCAGTGCAGCTATGACGTCAGAAGTGAACATAGCCTTTGCGCGGAGTGCGCATCGGCTGGCCGGCGAGCGTGAGCTGCACGCCGCGGCCGCGCGTGAAGCGGCCGATTTGCGTCACCCGCACACCGGCCGCACGCGCCGCGGCAAGCAACGCGTTCTGCTTGCGCGGCGGCACGGCGATCACAAGTTCATAGTCGTCGCCGCCACCCAACACGTTGGCCCACCGTTTTGGTGCAGCCGAAAGCGCACGCCGCGCTGCAGCCGACAGCGGCACGCGCTCGCGCTCGATCACGACGCCAAGCCGCGAGGCTTCACCGATGTGGCCAGCATCGGCCAGCAGGCCGTCGGAGACATCGGCCGTCGCCGATGCGACGCCGACCAGGCGTGGACCCAGTGTCGTGCGAGGCTGCGGTCGCCTGAAACGCCTCTCGAGAGCCGGACTGTCGAGGAGGCCGTGCGCGGCAAGCAGGCCCAGCGCACCGTCTCCGATCGTGCCGCTCACCCACAGCTGATCGCCCGCGCGCGCGCCGGCGCGCGTCAGCCCGCGGCCGTGTGCCACGCGGCCGAAGGCGGTGATGGTGATGATGAGCGGTCCCGGCGAGAGCACCGTGTCGCCGCCGCAGAGCAGGATGCCGTAGCGGCGCTGGTCGGTTGCCAGCCCGCGGGCGAAGCCTGCGACCCAGCTTTCTTTCCAGCCTTTCGAAAGCGCCAGCGAGAGCTGATAGGTGAACGGCGTCGCACCCCCGGCCGCGAGATCGGAGAGGCAGACGCGCAGCGCCTTGGCGGCGACGAATTCGGGTTTTTCGTCGGCAAGGAAATGGACGCCCGACACGATCGTGTCAGTCTTCACCACGAGGTCGCGTTTCGGATCGGCAGGGAGAAAGGCGTTGTCGCTCTCCAGTCCACCCGCGCCCTTGAAGCAGCGGGCGAGCGGCGCGAAGTAGCGGGCGATCAGCTCGAACTGGCCGATGCGCCTGGTGCGCGCCATCGACCGGCTATTTCACCAGCTCGGCGGCCCGCGCCTGGCGCGCCACGCGGTCGAGCACGGAATTGATGAAATTCGGCTCGCCCTGGTCATAGAAGGCGTGGGCGATCTCGACATATTCGTTGATCGCCACCCGGGGCGGCACGTCGCGGCGATGCAGGAGCTCGTAGGCGCCGGCGAGCAGGATCGCACGCACCAGCCGATCGATGCGTTTCCACGTCCAGTCCTCGGCCAGCGCCGCCGACACGGTCTGCTCGAGCTCGTCCTTGTGCGCCACGGTGCCTTCGACGACGTCCTTGAACAGCGGCCGGTCGGCGTCGCGGCGCATGCCGCCTTCGCCCGCCTCGCCGGTGCGCACGTTCAGAAACTGCTCGATGATCTCCGTCGGCGCATGCTCGCCTTCCTGCCATTGGTACAGGGCCTGCACCGCCGCCAGCCGTGCGGCCTGGCGACGGCTGGGGGTGGCGGCGCGCTTCGGCTCGTCGCTCACGTGTTCCGCCAGCGACGACCGAGCGCCACCATGGCGAGGCAGGCATGCGCCGCGTCGCCGCCCTTGTCGCCGCGGTCGGTGGCGGCGCGCGCCCAGGCCTGGTCGACGTTGTTGACGGTGACGATGCCATAGCCGATCGCCATCTTCTTGTGGACCGTGAGGTCCATCAGGCCGCGCGCGCTCTCGCCGCAGACATAGTCGTAATGCGTGGTCTCGCCGCGGATGACACAGCCCAGCGCCACGAAGCCGTCATAGCGGCCGGCGGCAAGCGCGATAGCACCGGGGATCTCGAAGGCGCCCGGGACGACGACCCTCTCCGACAACGCGCCGTTCTTGGTGATCTCACGCTCGGCGCCGGCGATCAGCGCGTCAGCGATGTCGGCGTAGAAGCGCGATTCCACGATCAGGATGCGCGCGCCCTTGACGCCGTCGACGGCCGGCCGGGTCGTCGGGGTTTCCGTCCGTGTCGACATGGTCCAGAGCGTCTATGGACGTCGGGAGGGACGGCCGGGAACCGGCTTCTGGCCGACGATCTTGAGGCCGAAGCCTTCCAGGCCGACCACGCTCTTCTTGCTGTTGGACAGCAGCACCATTTCCTTCACGCCGATGTCGATCAGGATCTGGGCGCCGACACCGTAGTCGCGCAGTTCGCCGCCGGCCGGCTCGATACGCTCGCCGGCGCGGCGGCGCTGCTCGGAGAGCATGACGGTGAGCGGCTCGCGGATCAGCACGATGACGCCGCGGCCTTCCTTGGCGATCTCGCGCATCGAGGCCTCGATCTCGCCGCCGCGGCCGGTGTCGCGCTGGCCTAGCGCGTCGGTGAAGATGTTGACGGCGTGCATGCGCACCGTGACCGGGCCGCCGGTCGCGGGATCGCCCTTCACCAGGGCGATGTGCTGGGCCATCGTCACCTTGTTGACGTAGATGACGCAGCGGAAGTCGCCGCCATAGATGCTCTCGAACGTGGTTTCGCTGAGCCGCTTGACGATCGAATCGTAGCGCCGACGATAGGCGATCAGATCGGAGATCGTGCCGATCTTGAGCCCGTGGCGCTGGGCGAAGCTGATGAGGTCGTTGCGACGGGCCATCGTGCCGTCGTCGTTCATGATCTCGCAGATCACGCCTGCCGGGGTGAGGCCCGCCAGACGGGCCAGGTCGACCGCCGCTTCGGTGTGGCCGGTGCGTTCGAGCGTGCCGCCGTCGCGCGCCACCAGCGGGAAGATGTGGCCGGGCGACACGATGTCCTGCGGCCCGCAGGAGGGATCGATCGCCACCGCCACGGTGCGGGCGCGATCGGCGGCCGAGATGCCGGTGGTGACGCCTTCGCGCGCCTCGATGGAGACGGTGAAGGCGGTCTGGTGGCGGGTGCCGTTGTTCTGCGACATCAGCGCCAGGCCGAGCTGCTCGACCCGCTCGCGGGTCAGCGCCAGGCAAATCAGGCCGCGGGCGTGCTTGGCCATGAAGTTGATGGCTTCGGGCGTGGCGCATTGCGCGGGGATCACGAGATCGCCCTCGTTCTCGCGGTCCTCGTCGTCGACCAGGATGAACATGCGGCCCCTGCGGGCTTCCTCGATGATGTCCTCGGCCGCGGCCTTCACCTCGGAAAAGGTGATCTTCCAGGCGTCTTTTTCGAGCGCGCTCATGACTTTTCGTGCTCCAACAATCGCGCAACGTAACGCGCGAGCATATCGACCTCAAGGTTGACTCGCTGGCCGACTTTGGCCTGTCCCAGGGTCGTGACCGCCTGGGTGTGTGAAATTACGTTCACGCCGAAGCGATTGCCCTCGACCTCGTTCACGGTGAGCGAAATGCCGTCGACCGCAACCGAGCCTTTCGTGGCGACGAAGCGCGCCAAGTCGGCCGGCGCCTCGAACAGGAAGCGCACGCTGCCGCCTTCCGGCGCCATCGACACGATCTTGCCCATGCCATCGACATGGCCGTAGACCAGGTGGCCCCCCAGCTCATCGCCCAGCTTCAATGACAGTTCGAGGTTGAGGCGGCTGCCCTGCTTCCACTCCCCGAGATGGGTCTTGCTGAGGCTCTCGCCCGACACTTCGACCGCGAACCAGTCCTTGCCCCTCTCGAGCACGGTGAGGCAGCAGCCCGAGCAGGCGATCGAGGCGCCGATGGCGATCGGCGCCATGTCGTGCCGGGTGCGCACGACGAAGCGGCGATCGTCGGCCCGGCCGCCCGGGCTTACGGAGGTGATCTCGCCGATGTCGGTCACGATGCCGGTGAACATGCCCGTACTTAAGTCCCTCTGGTCCAGGTTTCCAGCGTGTCGCCGGCCAGCCGGCGCGCCGCAACCAGGTTGAACCGGGGCGCGAAATCCAGCCGGTTGAAGCCCAGTTCCCCGACCGCAGAGCGGCCGTCGCCGCCCAGCACAAGGCCCGCCCGGTAGCTGCTGATGCGGTCGACCAATCCCGCCTTCAGGAAGCCCGCCGCGACCTGGCCGCCGCCTTCTATCAACACGCGGGTGAGGCCACGCTCGCCGAGCGCCCGCGCCGCCGCCGCGATGTCCACCCGCCCCTCGCCATTGGCCGCGACTTCCACGACTTCCACACCCCTCTCCTGCAAAGCCTCGCGCGACGCCGCCGGCGCGGCGGACGTGCACAGGACCCAGACCTGCACAAGCCGTGCCGTGGTGGCGAGCTTCGAGGTCGGCGCCAGGCGCGCCCTGGAGTCGAGCACGATGCGAATGGGTGACCGTGCAGCCAGGCCGGGCAGCCGGCAGGTCAGTTCGGGATCGTCGGCCGCCGCGGTGCCGGCGCCGATCAGAATCGCATCGTGGATGGCACGCAGGCGCTGGCCGTCGGCGCGCGCTGCCTCGCCGGTAATCCATTTGCTCTCGCCCGAGGCGGTGGCGATGCGCCCGTCGAGCGAACTGGCGAGCTTGAGATGAAAGAGCGGCCGCCCCTCCGTCACCCGCAGCAGGAAGCCCGCGTTGATCTCCGCCGCCCGAGCAGCGCCCTCGCCCACGTCGATGGCGATGCCCGCCGCCCTGAGCCGGGCGTGGCCCTGCCCCTTCACCCGGGGATCGGGATCCTCGAGCGCCGAGACGACGCGGGCGACGCCGGCCGCCACCAGGGCGTCGGCACAGGGTGGCGTGCGGCCGTGATGCGAGCACGGCTCGAGCGTGACATAGACCGTGGTGCCCTTCAGGGATTCGCCGGCGTGCGCGAGGGCGTCGGCCTCGGCATGCGGGCGGCCGCCCTCCTGGGTGCGGCCGCGGGCGATCACGCGGCCATCCTTCACGATCACGCAACCCACGGCCGGATTGGGCCAGGTGCGCCCGAGCGACCGGCGCGCCAGCGCGAGCGCCGCGCGCATCATCCTCGTCAGTCCTTGAGGTTGGTCTCGGCGAGGTCGGAGATGAACTCCTCGAAATCCTTGGCCTCGCGGAAATTGCGATAGACCGAGGCGAAGCGCACATAGGCCACCGGATCGAGCGCGCGCAGCGCGTCCATCACCAGCTCGCCGATCTGCGTCGAGGGAATCTCGCTCTCGCCGGAGCTTTCCAGCCGCCGCACGATGCCGTTGACCACGCGCTCGGTGCGCTCCGGATCGACCGGGCGCTTGCGGCACGCCACCTGGATCGAGCGGGCGAGCTTGTCGCGGTCGAACGCCACGCGCTGGCCGTTCTTCTTCACCACCGTCAGTTCGCGCAGCTGCACGCGCTCGAAGGTGGTGAAGCGCGATCCGCACGACGGGCAGTAGCGCCGCCGGCGGATCGCCGAATTGTCGTCAGTCGGTCTCGAGTCCTTAACCTGTGTGTCCTCGTGACCGCAGAATGGACAGCGCATTTCGTCCCCCTGGTTATTCTCTCGCTTGGCGCGTTGTCAGTCGCGGTAAATGGGAAAGCGGCTACAGAGCGCATGCACCTTGGCGCGCACCTGTTTCTCGACCTGGGCGTCGCCGTCCGGGCCGTTGTTGGCGATGCCGTCGAGCACGTCGGCGATCAGATGGCCGACCTGGCGGAACTCGGCCGTGCCGAAGCCGCGCGTCGTGCCCGCCGGGGAGCCCAGCCGCACACCCGAGGTGATCGTGTATTTCTCGGGGTCTCCCGGAATGCTGTTCTTGTTGACGGTGATGCCGGCGCGGTCGAGCACCTTCTCGGCAGAAACGCCGGTCGCCTTCTTGGGCCGCAGGTCGACCAGCATGACGTGGCTGTCGGTTCCGCCCGAGACGATTTTCAGGCCGCGTTCGCCGAGCGCCGAGGCAAGCGCGCGGGCATTGTCGATGACGTTCTGGGCGTAGACCTTGAAGTCGGGCCGCAGCGCCTCACCAAAGGCGACAGCCTTGGCGGCGATGATGTGCATCAACGGCCCGCCCTGCAGGCCGGGGAACACCGCCGAGTTGATCTTCTTGCCGATCTCGGGGTCGGTCGACAGCACCATGCCGCCGCGCGGGCCACGCAGCGTCTTGTGCGTCGTCGTCGTCACGACATGGGCATGCGGCAATGGGCTGGGATAGACGCCGGCGGCGACGAGGCCCGCATAGTGAGCCATGTCGACCATGAAGAAGGCGCCGATCTCGTCGGCGACCTTGCGGAAGCGCGCCCAGTCGATGTGGCGCGAGTAGGCCGAAGCGCCGGCCACGATCAGCTTGGGCTTCTCCCCGCGCGCCACCGCCTCCATCTGCTCGTAGTCGATCAGGTGGCTGTCGGGCTTCACGCCGTAGGACACGACCTTGAACCACTTGCCCGACTGGTTGGCGGGCGAGCCGTGCGTGAGATGGCCGCCCTGATCGAGCGCCATGCCCATGAATTTATCGCCCGGCTGCAGCAGCGCCATGAACACCGCCTGGTTGGCCTGTGCGCCGGAATGCGGCTGGACGTTGGCGAAGGAGCAGCTGAACAGCTTGCAGGCGCGATCGATGGCGAGTTGCTCGGCCTTGTCGACCTCTTCGCAACCGCCGTAGTAGCGCCGGCCGGGATAGCCCTCGGCATATTTATTGGTGAGCACCGAGCCCGCCGCTTCCAGCACGGCGCGCGAGACGATGTTCTCCGAGGCGATCAGCTCGATCTGCTCGCGCTGGCGGTGCAACTCGCCCTTGAGCACCGCATCGATCGCCGGATCCGCCTCGGCGAGCCCCCGGGTGAACATCGGCAACGGCGAATCGGTCATCTTGGCAGCGGCTTGACTCATGTCGTGCAACCCTTGGAAAGCTTGGCGACGGTACCGCACACCAGAACGCCACGGCCGGCCATGGCCGTGCCAAAGCCCGAGTAATCGACCGATGCCATCGAATTGGTGCCGAGATCGAACACGTCGTGACCCGCCTCTTGCAGGTCGCGCTTCAGAATCTCCTTCAGGTCGAAGCCGGCATGATCCGACGCGACCGCGATGGCGCCCCCCGGCATCTCGACGACCGATCCCCTCTAGCGGTTGATCTCCCGGATACCATATCCGGGGCCGCGATGTCACCGTCCCCCAAAATCGTGGGAAGTGCCCTACAAGACATTGAATCGCTTCAGGAAAACCGCGAGCCCTGCGTGAAGACCGCGGCTAGCGCCGTCGGCAGAGCGGCCGGCGACAGGAACACCGCAATGTAGCTGCCGTCAAGATCGCCGCCGATCGTGGAATAAGCAGCCACCAGGCAGGCGGTAATGGCCTTTCCGGGTCAGGGAAAACGCCGGCCATGGACGATGACGCCTGCCGCCACGACCTGGGCGGCAGCGGCCGTCAGGAAGGCCACGGCATAGTTGCCGGTGAAATCGCGCAGAGCGCCGAGGAGGGCGGGCGCGAAGGCGAAGATCGCCTGGTTGATGGCGGTCACCAGCGCGACCACCGTGCCGACATCGGCCGGCCGGAATTCGCGCTGGGCAATCAGGGGCGGCAGCGAGGTGAGATTGCCGACGCCCAGGCCGAACAGCATGCAGCCCGCCGCGAGCGGCACCATGCCGTCGCCCAACGCCAGCAGCAGCGAGCCTGTCGCCTGCATCAGGAAATTGGCCGCAGCCGCGAGGCGACGATCGCGCTCGCCCAGCAGCCATCCGAGCAGGGAGCGGCCCAGGACTGCACAGAGCGTCACCACACTGATCGCTATTGCGGCGAGTCCCGACCCGAAGTCGGGCGCAAGCCGCGCGATCAAATGCGCGAACAGGCCGATCTGGGCGAACAGGCCCAGGGCGAAGGCGGCTGAAATCGTCACGAAGCCCGGCTGCCGAAGGAGCGATCGGCGCGACAACGGCACCTGCGCCTTCGGCGCGACAGCGCCAGGACCACGCCGCAGGGCATGCCACGCCATTGGACAGACGATCGCGATGGTGGCGCAGGCCACGATAAGGGCCGCGAGCGACAGTCCCATGTCCGCGATTAGGGCGGTCCACAGCGGCACGAAAACGATGCCGCCGGCACTGGCACCATTGAAGGCGGTGCTGATCGCTTTTGGCCGGTCGTGCTCGAACCACGGCGCGACGATTGCGTTGAGCGCGGCGCCGCTCATCGCCGACCAACCCGCGCCACTCAGCAGCAGCGCCGGGACAAGCTGCCATGCTTGCAGCACGTTCGCCCAGGCAAGGGCTCCAGCGCCCGCAAGCATCGCGCCAGCGACGGTGACGCGGCCCACGCCGTAGCGCCGATAGGCTTCGGGCAAGGCGGTGGTCAGAACTGCGCTCACAAGATAGTGCGCCGTGATCGCCGCCGAGATCGTCGAGACCGACCAGCCGCGCGCTTGGTGAAGGGCCGGCAGATAGACCGCAGGCCCATAGAAGCCGACGCCCCAACCAAACATCGCCACGACAAAGGCGACCCAGACGACACGCCAGCCCTCGCGATTGGCCTGCTCGCTTACCTTGGCCGACGCCACAGCACGACGAGCTCGCGGCGCGTTTCGAATCCCAGGCGCTTGTACAAAGCAATGGCGCCGACATTGTCCCGCCTGACATGGAGGAACGGCACTTCGCCGCCTTCGAATGCGAGCCCCATCAGCCGTCTTGTCAGGGCAGCGGCATAGCCCTTCCCTCTCGCTTCGGGATGAACGCAGATCGCGCTCAGCTCGACATGGCCCGGCGCGCGCAGGCGCTCGCCGGCCATGGCGACGAGGCGATCACCGTGCCAAATGCCGGCATAGCGTCCCAGAAGCGGCGTGCGCGGCCCGAACGGTCCGGGCTTGGTCGCGGCCACGAGATCCATCATCGCTGCAATGTCGGCCATCGACAGCAACGATGCTGCGCTGTCGCTGCCGTTCGATCCGCCGCTTGCCACCATCTGCAGCATGGGAAATCGGTCGAGTTCTTCCCAGCCGTCCGGCAGCGCCTCGACGGATGGACGAAACAGCCGCGCCTCGGCGTTGGCCGGCAGATCGGCCGAGAGATCGGCATAGGCCGCCTCGGTCGGCTCGGCGATCGCCGAGAACGGCGCCACGTCGCGCGGATAGTGCCGCGCCAGGCCGCTGCCGATCGCATGGCTGCGATGGGGTCCGGTGAGTGCATGCCACACCGGATTGTCGAGAACGTTGATCGCCATGGCACGCGGCGTATCATGATGGATGAAAGCCGGCTCGCCGGAATCGGACTCCATCGTCATGCTCGACCACAACGAATGCGAACGCGCCCGCGTGCGCAGGGACCGCCGCTACGACGGTCGCTTCTTCTCGGGCGTTCGCACCACGCGCATCTACTGCCGCCCGGTTTGCCCGGTGCGGCCGGCGCAGGGCAAGAACGTCGAGTTCTATGCCACGGCGGCGGCGGCCGAGGCCGCGGGCTTCCGTCCCTGCCTGCGCTGCCGGCCCGAGACCGCGCCCTTCTCACCCGCCTGGCAGGGCTCGCGCACGACGGTGCATCGCGCGATGCGCCTGATCCGGGGCGGCGCGCTCGATCGCGCGGGCGTGGAGGAGCTTGCTGCCCGCCTCGGCGTCGGCGCGCGCCATCTCGACCGGCTCTTCCAGCGCCACATCGGCGCGACGCCGCTGCAGGTGGCGCGGACGCTCCGCGTGCAGCGCGCCAAGCGGCTGCTCGACCAGACCAGGCTCGCGATGCCCGACGTCGCGGCGCGCGCAGGGTTTGCCAGCCTGCGCCGCTTCAATGCCGTGTTCGCCGAGGTCTACAAGCGCACGCCGAGCGAGATCCGTCGGCTGCGCTTCAAGCCGGTATGATGGCAAAGAAAAAGGCCCGGCATGCGCCGGGCCTTCCGAGCGACCTTGGCGTCGCCTACTTCTTGCCGGACGGCGTCGACTTGCCGTCCTTCCAAATATAGATGTCGTAGACCGGATCCTTGATGTCGCCCTTGGCGTCGTAGGTGAGCGGTCCGACGGCAGACTGGAAGGTGCCGGAACGCAAGACCTTGGCGACGGCAGCGGCGTCGGTCGACTTCGCCTTGTTGGCGGCATCGGCCCACACCTTGACGGCGGCATAGGTGAACAGGGTGTAGCCGGTCGGATCGTAGCCCGAATCCTTGAACTTCTTCACCAGCGCCGCGTTGAACGGAAAATCTTCCGCCTTGGGCGGGAAGGACATCAGCACGCCGTTGGTGGCCGCACCGCCCAGCTTGCCGAATTCCGGATCCTCGAGCGCGTCGAAGCCGACCAGCTGGGCGCCGAAGCCCTGCTCGCGCGACTGCTTGACCAGCATGGCGGCCGCGGTGTGATAGCCGCCGAGCACGATCATGTCGATCTTGGCCTGCTTCATCTTGTTGATCAGCGCGGTGAAGTCCTTGTCGGTGTCGTTGTAGGCCTCGTACATGGCCGGCTTCATGCCGCCCTTGGCCAACGCCTTGACGGTCTCGTCGGCGACGCCCTTGCCGTAGGGCGACTTGTCGTGGAGCACCGCGATCTTGGCGTTCTTGTTGTTCTTCAGGATGTAGGCGCCGACCGTGGCGCCCTGCACGTCGTCACGGCCGCAGGTGCGGAACACCGTGGTGTTGCCCTTGGCGAGGGCGTCATCCGTCAGCTTGATGTTGGTCGAGGCCGGGGTGATCTGGAGGATCTTGGCCTCCTTGTAGATGTCCGACGCCGGGATCGAGCTGCCCGAGCAGTAGTGGCCGGCCACGAAGACGACCTTGTCGGAGACCAGCTGGTTGGCGACGGCGGTCGCCTGCTTGGGATCGCAGGCATCGTCGCCGATCTGCAGCACGAGCTGCTGTCCGTTCACGCCGCCGGCGGCGTTGATGTCCTTGACCGCCATCTCCGCGCCGCGCTTCATCTGCTCGCCGAAGGCGGCATATTGGCCGGTCATCGGCCCGACCGTCGCAATCTTGATCTGCGCATAAGCCGGTGTGGCGGCGGCGATGGCAGCCACGGCAAGCATGCCCAAAAGCCTATTCATACAGGGTCTCCCATGGTTTCCCTCCACGACCGTGGAGATATGTCGCGAGCTTAATGCCGCTCCTCCCAGCCCAGCAAGCCTTTGCGCTCGTAGAGCCAGGGATATTGCCTGACCATCTGCCGTGCGCGGGTCAGCCGGTAGGCAAAGGCGGCGATGGCTAATTGCACGACCCAGCTCAGGAAAAAGCCGCCGACCGACCAGAGCTCGCCGCCGGCCAGGGCGTAGTCGAAGAACCTCAGTCCCATCGAAATCAATGCCGTATAGAGCACGAGCTGACGCAAGGGCCGCCAGGTGATCGCCACGCCCTGGCCGGCGGCGAACGAGGCCGGACCGACCAGCACGAAATTGAACAGCAGCACGACGCCCAGCGTGTCGCCCAGCCAGTCCGACATGAGCATGTCGAAATCGCTCATTCGTGGCCCCCTTCGAGGTAGGCGGCGCGGATCTCGGGGTTTGCCAGCAGCTCGCGCCCCGTCCCGCTCAGCCGCACGCGGCCGTTGACCAGCACGTAGCCGCGGTCGGCCAGCCGAAGCGCATGAAAGGCGTTCTGCTCGACCAGGAAGATCGTCACCTTTTCCTCGCGCGCGATCCGGCGGATGGCCTCGAAGATCTGCCGCACGATCAACGGCGCCAGCCCCAGCGACGGCTCGTCGAGCAGCAGCAGCCGCGGCCGGCTCATCAGGGCGCGGCCGATCGCCAGCATCTGCTGCTCGCCGCCCGACAGGGTGCCGCCACGCTGCTCGCGCCGCTCGGCCAGCCGGGGGAACATCTCGAACACGCGCTCGAGGTCTCGCTGGAAATGCACCGGATCGGCGACGATGGCGCCCATCTGCAGGTTTTCGTAGACGCTCATGCGCGGGAAGATGCGCCGGCCTTCCGGCACCTGGGCGACGCCCCGCAGCACGAT
>Ga0210402_10000609_pt1 | contig 39684 bp, 31 predicted proteins | sample IncBWC7MmetaG_FD_161055 | JGI IMG/M metagenome (GOLD analysis project Ga0210402, IMG submission 161055) | Forest soil microbial communities from Barre Woods Harvard Forest LTER site, Petersham, Massachusetts, United States - Inc-BW-C-7-M | ecosystem: Environmental > Terrestrial > Soil >...
GGTCTCGAGCCGGCCTGGAGTCGCCGCTACCCGCACGAATTCTCCGGCGGCCAACTCCGGCGCGTGGCGCTCGCCCGCATCCTCCTGCTGCAGCCGCGCATCGTCGTCCTCGACGAGCCGACTTCCGGCCTCGACATGTCGGTGCAGGCCACGGTCCTCAATTTACTGCTGGACTTGCGGGAACGATTTTCCCTGACCTACCTGTTCATTTCCCACGACCTGTCCGTCGTCGAGCGGCTCTCGGATCGGGTGGCGATCATGTATCTCGGCCGCATCGTCGAGACCGGGCCGGCCAAGGCCGTATTCGCCGCGCCCACGCATCCTTACACACGCGCGCTGCTGGCGGCGGCGCCGCGGTTGAAAGGCCGGCGGGTGACCGAGCACGGGGCGGTGCGCGGCGATCCGCCGAGTGCGGCCTTGGTGTCTCCGGGCTGTGCCTTCGTCGATCGTTGTCCCATCGCCAAAGCGGTCTGTTCGACCGAGATTCCGCAGCTGGCCTCGATCGCAGCCGGCCACGAAGTCGCCTGCCTTCGCGCATCTGTCGAGCAGACTGCCTCCATGCGGGCAAGACGCCGCGCCTGAAGTGTCACTTACCTCGTCCACGGGGCGCACTTATTTCGGTAGCGTTTTCCGTACGAGCTGGCATTATCGCATATGACCAAAAACGCCGTCATCCCGACTGTTAGTAATACTAAATGATAGTTGACTAACACTCCATAAGACACTACATAACTCCGACAATCGTGGATCGGCCTTCAGCACTTGGGCGGTATGGAAATGGGATCTCTGGTCGAAGCAAAATGGCCGGCGGAAAGGGCGGAAAGGGCGGAAACCTCTCCTGCCAAAATCCGCCCGCTGGATTCGTCAACGATATCAGGCGCCTGAGGCGGCGCGGGTTCGCACCGGTTCGGTGGGAGGAGGCTGGGCGGAAACCGGCGGAAACCGGCGGAAGCTCCCTGAAGTGATGGATACCGATGCATTTCGTGCAGGTGGCATGGGAGTTGCTGCAATGCAGTACGGGCGAGACCACGCAGGGAGACAGGATGGAAATCGGCGTCTTCATTCCCATCGGGAACAACGGCTGGCTGATCTCCTCGACGTCGCCGCAATACACGCCGAGCTTCGATCTCAACCGCGAGGTCGTGCTGCGGGCCGAGCGCTACGGTTTCGACTTCGCCTTGTCGATGATCAAGCTGCGCGGCTTCGGCGGCAAGTCGCGCTACTGGGACGACAATCTCGAGTCCTTCACCCTGATGGCGGGCCTGGCCTCGATCACCAGCCGCATCGAGCTCTATGCCACGGTTGCCGTGCTCACCATGCCGCCCCCGCTGACGGCGCGCATGGCGATGACCATCGATTCGATCTCGCACGGCCGCTTCGGCGTGAACCTGGTCACCGGCTGGCAGAAGGCCGAGTACGACCAGATGGGCATTTGGCCGGGTGACGAGCACTTCAAGCACCGCTACGAGGCGCTCGACGAGTACGCCACCGTGATGTCGGAGCTATGGGCCTGCGGCCAATCCGACCTCAAGGGCAAGTATTACACCATGAACGACTGCCGGCTGGGACCGCTGCCGTCGCGGCCGATCCCCATGATCTGCGCCGGCACCAGCGATGCCGGCATGGCATTCGCGGCCAAGCATTGCGCTTACAATTTCTGCAGCGGCAACGGCCAGATGAACGATCCGCGCGACTGCGCCGATTCGGTGGCGCGGCTGAGGGCCTGCACGACGGCCGCCGGGACCGACACCAAGGCGCTGGCGCTCACCATGATCATTGCCGACGAGACCGACGAGGCGGCGATGGCCAAGTGGGAGCACTACAAGGCAGGCGTCGATCTCGATGCGCTGAGCTGGAGCCGCGCCCAGGCCGGCGCGGACAAGTACGCCGCCGACAATTCCACGGCCGGCCGCATCCGCCGGCGCGAGCCCCTGCCCAACAGCGGCTCGCGGCTGATCGGCTCCTACGCCACCGTGGCGCGCCTGCTCGACGAGATGTCGGAGATCGACGGCCTGGCGGGCGTCATGCTGACCTTCGACGATTTCGTCATCGGCGTCGAACAGTTCGGCCAGCGCATCCAGCCCCTGATGCGCAGCCGGCGGAAGCTCGCCGCGGCGGCGTGACGTGGACGCCTTGGCGCACGATCCCGTCGAGGGCGCCGCCGCGCCGGCCCACGCAAGGCCACAGCTCGACCTCGAGCTGATAAACATCCGCAAGCGCTACGGCGACTTCACCGCCGTCGACGGCGTCTCGCTGAAGGTGAGCAAGGGCCAGTTCGTCTGCCTGCTGGGCCCGTCGGGCTGCGGCAAGACCACGACCTTGCGCTGCATTGCAGGCCTCGAGGAGCCGGACGGCGGCGACGTCCTGATCGGCGGCAAGGAGGCGACCCGCGACCCGCCATGGCAGCGCGACATCGCCATGATGTTCCAGGACTTCGCGTTGTTCCCGCACATGACCGTGGCCAAGCAGGTGGGCTTCGGCCTCGAGATGCTGAAGAAGCCCAGGGCCGAGATCGCGCAACGGGTCCAGCATATCCTGAAATCCTTCGAGATCGACGGTCTCGCCGACCGCAAGCCCGCCAGCCTGTCGGGCGGTCAGCGCCAGAGGGTGGCGCTGGCGCGCGCCATGATCACCGAGCCTCGTATCCTGCTGCTCGACGAGCCGATCGGCGCGCTCGACTATTCGCTGCGCGAGACCGTGATGCTGGAGCTGAAGCTCTTGCAGCAGCGCACCGGCATCTCCTTCATCTGGGTGACGCACGACCAGAACGAGGCCTTCTCCCTGGGCGATCTGGTCGTGGTCATGAACCATGCGCGCATCGAGCAGCAGGGCCCGCCGGAGGAGATCCTGCAGCGCCCGGCGACCGCCTTCGTCGCGAGCTTCGTGCAGGGCAACAACGTCTTTCGCGGCCGCGTGAAGGAGGTGCTGGCCGGCATGCTCCGGATCGAAACGCCGGTCGGCATGTTTCTCGTGCCGTGGGTCGCCCCGCCGCCCATGCTGGGCAGCGAGGTGTCCTTCTCGGTGCGCGCCGAGCAACTCACCGACGCGCTGTCGGAACGGCACGTCAATCGCCTGTCGGCGGTGTGTACGGCGGTGGAATACTTCGGCGCCGTTCGCCGCCACGTCTTCGAGCGTTCGGACGGCGAGGTCCTGAAATACGATCAGTTCGGCGCCCACGCCGCGCGCATCGTGCCGGGCCAGCGGACGGTGCTGGGTTGGCCGGCGGAGGCCGCGGTCCTGCATGCCGGGGCCGGCCAATGAGCACCATCCGCATCCGCTCGCCCGCCAGCTATTGGCTGGCCGTTCCCGCAGCGGCCTGGATGCTGGGCGTCGTCGTGGTGCCGATCGTGCTGCTGGTCTGGGTCTCGTTCTGGGGCGGCCGCGCCTTCTCGACGGCAAGCCCGCTCACCTTCGACAACTATGCGCGGTTCTTCGCCAACCAGACCTACCTGAAGCTCGCGCTGAGCACGATCGTCCATACGGCGACGTTGATGGCGGTCACCGGCGTGCTGGGCTACTGCATCGCCTATTTCCTGGTGATGAAGGTCAGGAGTCCGGGCTGGCGGCTGGCGCTGTTCCTGGCCTTCGTCGTCCCGTTCTGGACCAGCACCTTGATCCGCGCCATCGCCTGGGTGCCGTTCCTGGGCGTCAACGGCGTGATCAACCAGACCCTGATGTTCGTCGGCGCCACCCAGTCGCCGATCGAGGCGTTCCTCTATTCGCGCACCGGCATCACCATGGCGCAGGTCTCGCTCTACACCATGCTGGCGGCCGGCCCCGTGGTCTACATGCTGAACGCCATCGCGCCCCAGCTGCGCGAGGCGGCGATGACGCTCAAGGCCACGCCGTTCACGGTGTTCCGTCGCATCGTCTTTCCGCTCACCCTGCCGGGCGTGGTGATCGGTCAGGTGCTGGTCTTTCTCAACGTCATGTCCGACTTCGCCACCGTCGCCACCATCGGCGGCAACAAGCACGCGCTGCTCTCCAATCTCGTCCTGCTTTTCTACGAAGGCTCGCAGATCCGCGCCGCTTCGGTGGTCGCGGTGCTCTTGATGATCTGCATGCTGGTGGGTGTCGTCATCGCGCTGCGCGTCGTCGACATCCGCCGGCTTGGGGCCGAGCGATGATCGGCTGGAAGGGACGCCTCAGCCTGACCGGCTGGATCCTGGGCGCCATCACGCTGGTCTTCCTCGCCTACCAATGGCTGCCGATCTTCACGCTGGGCCTGTTGTCCTTCAGCGGCCCGACCGGCGGCACGACATTTCCAATGAACGGCACGTCGCTTCATTGGTACGAGGAGCTGTGGCGCGCCACCGTCATGAACGATTTCAAGCCGCCGCTGGTGCGCTCCTCGCTGCTGGCGCTCGCCTGCTCGGCCACCACCATCGTGCTTTCGGTGATGGCGGCGCAGGCCATGCGCGGCCAGTTCCGCGGCAACGGCTGGTTCTTCTACCTGATGCTTCTGGGCATCATGGCGCCCGGCATCCTGGTGGGCTTCGGCTTTGCCATCATGATGCGGCTGATGGGCGTCGAGCTGTCGTGGGACACCACGACCTTCCTGGTCCAGGTCTCGTGGACCCTGCCGTTCGGCTTCCTGACCATGCTCGCGGTGTTCAATCGCTTCGACAAGAAGGTCGAGGAGGCGGCGCTGACCCTGGGCGCCTCGCGCCTGACGGCCTTCCGCCGCATCACCCTGCCGCTCGTCCTGCCCGGCGTGATCGGCGCCGGCCTGTTCGGCTTTTCGCTCTCCTACGATGAATACGCCCGCAGCATGTTCACGACCGGCCCCGACGCCACCCTGCCGCTCGCCGTCATGGCCCAGCTCGACCGCCAGCTCACGCCCGAGATCTATGCCGTCGGCACCACCACCACCTTCTTCTCTCTCATCGCCGTGCTGTTCTTCACCCTGGCCTTCTGGGCCATGCGGCGATCGACAAGCCTCAGAAGATCCTCAAGCGCATAGGAGACAGGACATGCTGATCAGACGCCGCCACCTGCTGGCCGCTGCCGGCGCTTCGACCTTGGCCGCACCGGCGCTCATCCGTCCGGCCCACGCCCAGGCCAAACAGATCAACCTCGCCGGCGCCAGCTACGACATGCGCGACGCCATCTTGGGCGAGTTTGCCAAGCGCACCGGCATCACGCCCAGGCCGTTCGTCAATCCCTCGACCCAGGTGCGGGTCGATCGCCTGCGCACCGCGCCGGTCGACTGCGTGCTGCTCGATGCGCCGTTCGCGGCCTACGCCAACAGCGAGAAGCTGTTGCAGCCGATCGACATCTCGCGGCTGCCCAACTGGTCGAAGCTCAACGCGCTGCTGAAGGACGGCCGCGCCACGCCGACCGCGCCGCTGGGCTACGGCGCCAATCCCGGCCGCATGATGTATCTCGACGAGGCGCGCACCAAGGTGTCGTTCGCGCCGATGTTCTTCCAGATGGATTCGATCGGCTACAACGCCGGCAAGATCCCGGCCGAGAACAACACGCTCTCCTGGGGCGAGCTGTTCAATCCCAAATGGCGCGGCAAGGTGGCGATGTTCGGCATCGACTGGCTGGGCATGCTGAACGCCGCCATGGGCATGCGTGCGTTGGGCCTGCTCGATCCGAAAGACATCAGCAACATGAGCGAGAAGGAGGTCGACACCGTCGTGGCCTTCCTCAAGGAGAAGAAGAAGGAAGGCCACTTCCGCGCCATGTGGAAGGCCTATGGCGAGCTGGTCAACCTGATGGCCTCGGAAGAGGTGTGGATCGCCGACGCCTGGTGGCCGGTGGTCGTCGAGGTCGCGAGCAAGGGTATTCCCATGCACTACGCGGTCGCCAAGGAGGGCTATCGCGCCTGGTGCAACGGCTACGGCATCGCCGCCGAGACCAAGAACCTCGACGCCTGCTACGAATGGCTGAACTACTGGATGGAAGGCTATCCCGGCGCCCGCCAGTCGGAGATCGGCTATTTCTCGACCGTCAACAATTACGAGAAATACCTCGATCCCAAGCTGGTGAAGGAGGTCTATGGCGGCGAGGGCCGCGACGGCGGCTCGCTGGCCGACCGCGCCGAGCGCGTCTTCGTCTGGAACACGCGGCCCAAGAACCTCGAATACTACACGGAGAAATGGAACGAATTTTTAGCCGCTTGAGATAGCGCCTCATTGTCATCCTGAGCGCAGCGAAGGCATGCGATCCTTCGCTGCGCTCAGGATGACAAACTCCCATGACACTCATACGGGACAGCCTTTAGTCTCGGCGGGCATGACCCGCCCGCTCACCCTGCTGCTCTCCGCCCATGCGCTCAAAACGTGGGGCTCCCGCATCGAGGCCGCCGTTCCCGCGGGTGGCCTCTCCTTCCGCACGGCTGAAGAGGCGCTGGCGGCCGACGGCCCCTGCGAGGCCGACATCGCCTTCATGACCCGCGAGGTCACCGGCCGCTCGAGCAAGGACAATCCGACACCCGAGCTGAAAGGCTTCGAGACCGTGCTGCGCAAGTCGCCCGGCCTCAAATGGCTGCAGATCCACCCGGCCGGCGCCGAGCGGCCGCTCTATCGCGAATTGCGCGGACGCGGCGTCAAGGTGACGACCGCCTCGGGGGCCACGGCGGTCACCGTCTCCCACAGCACCCTGGGCGCCCTCATCGCGCTCAACCGCCGCTTCCCGCTGCTGGCCGATGCCCAGCGCCGGCACGCCTGGGAGCCCAGGCTGGGCGAGCGTTCACCGCGCGACCTCAAGGGCCAGTGCGCGGTGATCGTGGGTCTCGGTCCGATCGGGCGCAACATCGCGGCCCTGTTGAAGATGCTGGGCATGAGCGTGGTCGGCGCGCGGCGCAGCGCAGAGGCGGTCGAGCCCTGCGACCGCACGATCGCCTATGGGCAGCTCCTGGACGTGCTGCCCAAAGCCGACTGGCTGATCCTGTGCTGCCCGGCCTCGCCGCTGACGCGCGGCATCGCCAATGCGGCGGCCTTCGCCGCCATGCCGGCCGGCAGCCATTTCATCAACGTCGCCCGCGGCGAGATCGCGGTAGAGCGTGACGTGATCTCAGCCCTTAAAAGCGGCCATCTGGCCGGCGCCTATCTCGATGTCGTCGAGCGCGAGCCGCTCGATCCCGCCTCACCGCTGTGGGACATGCCCAACGTCATCGTCTCGCCGCACACCGCCAGCCACTCGCTCGGCCAGAACGAGGCGATCTTCGACATCTTCCTCGACAATCTCGCGCGCTTTCGCGGCGGCCTCGGGCTGCGCAACGATGTCGACAACCTGGCCTAGTGCGCCAGCGCGACCACGCAGACGCCGATCCAGATCACGATGGCGACGGCCAGCGGCAGGTCGGTCAGCACGGCATCGGTCGGCGATTCGCCGCCGTCGAGGTGCTCGACGACGTACCAGTAGCGATAGAGGCCGAAGATCACCAACGGGATGGTCCATACCAGCCGGGCATTGGCCGACATCACGAACAGGCTGTAGAAGATCAGCGCCCCGGTGGCGGACATCTCGGCGTAGCGGTCGATCAGCTCGACCGAATACATGCGCAGCACCTCGCGGCTTTCGATGCCGCTGTTGGCGAGTTCCTGGCGGCGCTTGATGGCGGCGAGATAGAGCGCCAGGCAGAGCGTGGTGATCGCCATCCAGCTCGACAACGGCACCGAAAGCGCCAGTGCTCCGGCATAGACCCTGAGCACGAAGCCCACCGCGATCGAGAACAGGTCGAGCACGGGCTGGTGCTTCAGCACGTAGGTATAAGCCACGTTCAGCACGACATAGACCAGGATCGCCAGCATCGTCGCGGGCGACCAGAACAAGCCCAGAAGCAGCACGCCATAGCAGGCGATCAGGAGCGCGATCGCCGGTCGCATCGACACCGTGCCGGCGGCGAGCGGACGGGAGTGCCGCTTGGACGGATGGCTGCGGTCGCGTTCGATGTCGTGGATGTCGTTCAAGATGTAGCCGGCCGACGAGGCCACGCAGAACAGCGCGAAGGCGATCAGGGCGTTGGTGACCGCGCCGGGGTCGGTGAACTCGCGGGCGAAGACCAGCGGCGCCAGCACGAAGGCGTTCTTTATCCACTGCTTCGGGCGCAGGAGCTTGAGCAGCCCGACAGCCGGTATCGTATTAGATGGCGCTAACATTCACCCGCGGTGCTTATACTGACAACCTGCAGCACGGCCAAGGTCAATCGATGCGGCTCGCGATCGTCTATACAATCATTGCTTTGATCGCGACGGCGGCGAATCTCGGGGCCCAGATGCTCACGGTTCGCGCCTGGCAGGGCGCCTTCCAAATCGAGCTCTCGGTGTTCGTCGGCACCGGCGTCGGGCTGGTTGTGAAATACGTCCTCGACAAGATCTTCATCTTCCGCTTCCGCGCCGCCAGCACCTTGCACGACCTGCAGACCTTCATCCTCTATATCGGCATGGGCGTGGTCACGACCCTGCTGTTCTGGGGGTTCGAGTTCGGCTTCAACGCCGCCTTCCAGGACAAGAACATGCGCTATGTCGGCGCCCTGATCGGTCTCGGCCTGGGTTACTGGGCGAAGTACCACCTCGACAAGCGCTTCGTCTTCCGCACCCACGTCGCCCCATGAGGCGCGTCTCGTCATGGGGCCGGCTCTCGGCGTTTGCCCACGAGGTGATCGAGCTTGGCGACCGCAGCAAGGTCGCCGCCGAGCTGGCGCATGGGCGGCCCGGCATCGCCTACGGCCTGGGGCGCAGCTACGGCGACGAGTGCCTCAACCCCGAGGGCGTGCTGTGGCGCACGGCGGGCCTCGACCGCTTCATCGGCTTCGACGAGACGAGCGGCCGGCTGGTCTGCGAGGCGGGCGTCGTGCTGCGCGACATCCAGCGCCTGGCGATTCCGCGCGGCTGGGGCCTGCCCGTCCTGCCGGGCACCCAGTTCGTCACCGTGGGCGGCGCCATCGCCAACGACGTGCACGGCAAGAACCACCACGAGACCGGCACCTTCGGCGATCATGTGCGCTCGCTGCGCCTGCTGCGCACCGACGGCCAGGAGATCGTCTGCGGTCCGGCCGAGCGGCCCGACTGGTTCGCCGCGACCGTGGGCGGCCTCGGCCTGACCGGTCTCATCGTCGAGGCCGAACTGCAGCTCCGGCGGGTGCCCGGGCCCTGGCTCGCCGCCGAGACGATCGCCTATTCGGGCCTCGACGACTTCTTCCGCCTGTCCGCGGAATCGCATCCCGCCTGGGAACACGCCGTCTCCTGGATCGACTGCACCTCGAGGGACGCCGTCCGCGGTCTGTTCATGCGCGCCAGGCCGGCCGCCGGCGAGCACGGGACCTGGCGCGAGCGGCGGCTTGCCATGCCGTTGGTGCCGCCGGTCTCGCTGGTCAACCGGCTGACGCTCAAGCCGCTCAACCAGCTCTACTGGACAATGACCAGGCGCGAGGTCGGCCCCCGCATCGCCCATTACGAGCCGTTCCTGTTCCCGCTCGATGCCATCCGCGACTGGAATCGGCTCTACGGTCCGGCGGGCTTTTATCAGTATCAATGCGTCGTGCCGCGCGAGGCGGGATCGGCTGCCATCCGCGAGATGCTGGGGGCGATCGCACGTTCGGGCGACGGTTCGGTGCTGGCGGTGCTGAAAACCTTCGGCGATCGCTGGCCGCTCGGCCTGTTGAGTTTCGCGCGCCCGGGTGTGACGCTCGCCCTCGACTTCCAGAACCGCGCCGGTGTTGAAACCCTGTTCGAGCGCCTGGACGCCATCGTAACCGCAGCCGGCGGTCGCCTCTATCCGGCGAAGGATGCGCGGATGCCGCGCTCGGTGTTCGAAGCGGGTTATCCGCGCCTCGGCGAATTTTTGGGCTACCGTGATCCGGGCATGAGCTCCGCCATGTCCCGCCGCCTGATGGGAAGCTAGCAAAGGGCCCCGGCATGAGAATCGTCGTCATTGGCGCCGCCTCCGCGATCGCCGAACATTGCTGCCGGCTGTGGGTGGCGCGCGAGACCTGCGACCTCGTGCTGGTGGCGCGCGACGCCGCCAAGGCCGGCCGCGTCGCGGAGGACCTGCGGGTGCGCAGCCCCGCTTCGACCATCGCGGTGGTCGAGGCCGATTTCCTCGATGCCGCTGCGATCGGCCGGCTCGCTGCCGAGACCGCCGCACGCCCCATCGACATCGTGCTGATCGCCCACGGCGTGCTGCCCGAGCAAAGCCTCTGTGAGGATGATCTTCTGGTCTGCCGCGATACGCTCGAAGTGAACGCCGTATCGCCGGCGCTGTTCGCCGAGGCTTTCGCCGGCCATTTCGCCAGGGCGGGCCGCGGCACGATCGCCATCATCGGCTCGGTCGCGGGCGATCGCGGCCGCAAGGCCAATTACACCTACGGCGCCTGCAAGGGCCTGGTGGCGCGCTACGCCGAGGGGCTGGAGCACCGCTTCGCCGGAACCGGGGTCAGCGTCGTGCTGATCAAGCCCGGTCCGACCGACACGCCGATGGCTGCTGCGCACCGGGCCAGCGGCCGCCGCCTTGCCTCGGTCGAGCAGGTGGCGCGCGCCATGGTGCGCGGCATCGACGCCAAGCGACCCGTCGTCTATGCGCCGGCCCAGTGGGCGCTGATCATGTTCGTGGTGCGCCATCTGCCTCGGTTCGTCTTCAACCGGCTGAACCTCTGAAGCCTTGGCGCGGCTTCTGCATGGATCGGCCGGTCGCGGCGGCGCAAAATAGGCGCGATGTCGTTCAAGCGCGGGAGGCTGAGATGGATCTTGGGCTGAAAGGAAAGCGGGTCGCCGTCACCGGCGGCAGCAAGGGAATCGGCCGGGCAATCGCCCAAGGTTTCGCCGCCGAAGGCGCGAGCGTTTCCATCTGCGCGCGCAACGCCGACGAAGTGGCGGCGGCTGTCGCGGCGCTCAAGGCCAAGGGCGTCAAGGCCTTCGGCAAGGCGCTCGATGTCGCTGACGGGCCGGCGCTCAAGCACTGGATCGCCGCCAGCGCCGCCGAGCTGGGCGGCCTCGATGCGCTGGTCTGCAACGTGAGCGCCCTGGCGGTAGGCGATACCGAAGAGAGCTGGGAGAAATCCTTCCGCACCGACATGATGCATACGGTGAACGCCGTCGGCGCCGCCGTGCCGTTTCTCGAGAAGTCCTCCTCGCCGTCGATCGCGCTCATTTCCAGCGTGTCGGGCTTCGAGGTCGACTTCGCCGCCGGCTCCTACGGCGCGATGAAGGCGGCGCTGATCCACTACGCCAAGGGCTTGAGCCGGCAACTGGTCGGCAAGGGCATTCGCGTCAACTGCGTGTCGCCCGGCAACACCTACTTCGACGGCGGCATCTGGCAGAACATCGAGAAGAACATGCCGGACCTGTTCGCCTCGACGGTCAAGGTCAACCCCACGGGCAAGTTCGGCACGGCCGAGGAGGTGGCCAACGGCGTGGTCTTCCTGGCGAGCCCGATGGCCAGCCGCATCTCCGGCACCAACCTCGTGATCGACGGCGCCCTCACGGTCGCGGTCTAGGAGTCCCGCTCATGCACAGCCATGCCAAGCACACGATTCACCGGGATCATATCCATCACGGCTGGAACAACCAGTTCCCGCCGCGGCTCACGATTGCACCGGGCGAGACCGTGCAGTTCGAGACCAGGGACGCGTCTTCCGGGCAACTCTCCAAGAGCTCGACGGCGGAGGCCGTGAAGAAGCTCGACCTCGCCTTCGTCAACCCGGTGACCGGGCCAGTCTTCATCGATGGCGCCAAGCCCGGCGATGCGCTCAAGGTCACGGTGCTGTCGCTGCAGCCGTCGGGCTGGGGCTGGACGGGCAATATCCCGGGCTTCGGCCTGCTTACCGACCAGTTCCCCGACGCACACCTGCATCATTGGAACTACGATCCCGGCCTGAAACCCGCGATGTACGGGCCGGGCGGCAAGGTGCCGCTCAGGCCCTTTCCCGGCACGATCGGCGTGGCGCCGGCCGCGCCCGGCCTGCACAGCATCGTCCCGCCGCGCAATGTCGGCGGCAACATGGACGTCCGCGACATCACCGCCGGCGTCGAGCTCTATCTGCCGATCGAGGTCGACGGCGCGCTGTTTTCGGTCGGCGACACTCACGCCGCCCAGGGCGACGGCGAGGTCTGCGGCACCGCGATCGAGAGCCCGATCGACGTGGCGCTGAAGTTCGACCTCATCAAGGGCGCCAATCTGAAGATGCCGCGCTACGTCACGCCCGGGCCGGTGAGCGACCATTTCGACAAGAAGGGCTACGAGGTCACCACCGGCATCGGCCCCGACCTGATGACCGGCGCCCGCACCGCCGTCATGGAAATGATCGATCTCTTGAGCAAGCGCTTCGGCTATTCGCCGATCGACGCCTACATGCTGTGCAGCGTCTGCGCCGACCTCCGCATCAGCTCGATCGTCGACGTGCCCAACTGGGTGGTGTCGTTCTACTTCCCGCGGATCGTGCTCGAATGACTCATCCTAAGCCACCGCCGCCAGCTTCGCCGCCCGGCTTTTCATGAGCGGCTGGATGCGCTGGCCGAATTGCTCCATGCCGATCAGGAAATCGTCGAAGGTGAGCATGAGGCCCTTGGTGGCGGGCACCGCGGCGAACTCGTCGAGCATGCGGGCGACATTGGCGTAGGAGCCGACCAGCGTGCCCATGTTGAAGTTGACCGCGCCCGTCGGCGCCGCCATCTGCCGCGCCGTGCTGGTCGCGGCCGCATTGGAATCGGCGTTCGCCTGGTCGGCCAGCCAGGTCATCGCAGCGAGATCGGCGCCTTCGTTGTAGTGCCTCCACTTGGCCATGGCGGCCTCGTCGGTCTCGTCGGCGATCACCATCAGCAACACGTAGTTGCCGACGTCGCGACCGGTCCTGGCGGCGGCCTCGGCCATCGCCGCGTTGGTCGCCGCATGGGCGGTCGGCGTGTTGACGCCCTTGGCGGCGACGAAATTGTAGTCGCCGTGGGCGGCGCCGAACTCGATGCCGCGCGGGCTTTGGCCCGCGCAGACGACCTTCACGTAGGTCTGGGGCCGGGGCGAGAGCTTGCAATCCTCCATCTGGAAGTACTGGCCCTTGAAGTTCGAGGTCCCGGTCTCCCAAAGCTCGCGCAGGATCGTCACATACTCGGTGCTGTAGTCGTAGCGCTTGACGAAATGCTCCTCGCCTGGCCACAGGCCCATCTGCTCGTACTCCGCCTTGGCCCAGCCCGAGACGATGTTGATGCCGAATCGCCCGCCCGAGATCGAATCGATGGTGGACGTCATGCGCGCCACGATCGGCGGCGGCAAGGTCAGCACAGCCACCGACGCGTAGAGCTGGATGCGTTGGGTGACCGCGGCTAAGCCTGCCATCAGGGTGAAGGATTCGAGATTGTGGTCCCAGAACTCGCTCTTGCCGCCGAAGCCGCGCAGCTTGATCATGGAGAGGGCGAAGTCGAGCCCGTACTGTTCCGCCTTCTGCACGACCTGCTTGTTGAGCTCGAAGGTCGGCCTGTATTGCGGCGAGTTGGTCGAGATCAGCCAGCCGTTGTTGCCGATCGGAATGAACACGCCGATGTCCATCGGCGTCGTCCTACGCCACCTGCTTGAGCTTCGCCGACCGGCTTTTCATCAGCGGCTGGATGCGCTGACCGAACTGCTCCATGCCGATCAGGAAGTCGTCGAAGGTCAGCATGATGCCCTTGGTGGCCGGCACGGTGGCGCATTCGTCGAGCATGCGCGCCACCGAGGCGTAGGAGCCGACCAGCGTGCCCATGTTGAAGTTGATGGCGCCTTCGGGGGCGGAGATGCGCTTGGCGGTGCCGTCGTCGGCGGCGTTGGGGTCGGCGTTGGCCTCGCCTGCCATCCAGGCCAGCGCCCCCATGTCGGCGCCTTCGTTGTAGTGCTTCCACTTGGCCATGGCGGCCTCGTCGGTCTCGTCGGCGATCACCATCATCAGCACGTAGTTGCCGACGTCGCGGCCGGTCTTCGCCGCGGCCTCCGCCATCGCCTCGTTGGTCGGCGCATGCGCCGTCGGCGTGTTGACGCCCTTGCCCAGGGTGAAGTTGTAGTTGCCGTAGGTCGCCCCGAACTCCATGCCGCGCGGGCTCTGGCCGGCGCAGACGATCTTCATGTCGGTCTGCGGCCGCGGGCTCAACTTGCAATCCAACATCTGGAAATACTCGCCCTTGAAGTCGGACGAACCCTTCTCCCAGAGCTCGCGCAGGATGGTGACGTACTCGGTGCTGTAGTCGTAGCGTTTGGCGAAGTGCGCCTCGCCCGGCCACAGGCCCATCTGCTCGTACTCCATCTTGGCCCAGCCCGAGACGATGTTGATGCCGAAGCGGCCGCCCGAGATCGAATCGATGGTCGACGCCATGCGCGCCACGATCGGCGGCGGCAGGGTCAGCACAGCCACCGAGGCATAGAGCTGGATGCGCTCGGTGACCGCGGCCAGGCCTGCCATCAGGGTGAAAGATTCGAGATTGTGGTCCCAGAACTCGCTCTTGCCGCCGAAACCGCGCAGCTTGATCATCGACAGGGCGAAATCGAGCCCGTAATGCTCGGCCTTCTGCACGATCTGCTTGTTGAGCTCGAAGGTCGGCATATATTGCGGCGACGTCGTGGAAATCAGCCAGCCGTTGTTCCCGATCGGAATGAACACGCCGATATCCATATGAAGCTCCTGCGCCAACGGTGATATCAGGCCGGAGCAAGCGACGTGCCAACCCGCCTTTCGGCGGCGACTTTTCTAGTGCTGGGTCCGCGGAACCTTGAGCCGCAGGCCGTCGAGCGCGGCGCTGACCTTGATCTGGCAGGACAGGCGCGAGCTCTCGTCGACCTCGGGGCAGAATTCCAGCATCGCCTGTTCCGTCGAATCCTTGACCGGCAGGCGGTCGCGCCATTCCGGCGGGACATACACCATGCAGGTCGCGCAGGAGCAGGCGCCGCCGCAATCGGCGTCGATGCCGGCGACCGAGTCCTTGACCGCACCCTCCATGATCGATAGCCCGTCGGCGATGTCGACGGCATGCTCGTTGCCGTCCGGTTCCTCGAAGATGATCTTCGCCATCGGTGTCTTCCTGCGTCTACGCCTGCTGCTTTCTAGAGTCGAACGTCCTTCATGGCCACGCGTTCGTCGCCCAGTTTCGCGGGGTCGACCTGTGACCTTTCGGCGATGAGTTGCTTGGACATCATGAATTCCGGTGCCCGGTTCACGGCGTCGACGGCGATCAATTCGCCCTGTCGCAAATAGAACACGGCGAACGACCGGCCGCGATCGGGATCGCCGCGAACGACGACCACGTCGTGCCGTGCCGACAGCCCGGCCATCTGCAGCTTCACGTCATACTGGTCCGACCAGAACCAGGGCGTCTGAACGGTCGGCGCAGGCCGCCCGCAGATCGCCGCCGCCACCGTCCGGGCCTGCTCGAGCGCGCTGTGCACGGACTCGAGCCGCAGGCGCTGGTCGAGCAGCGGGTGCGATTGGCTGGCGCAATCGCCGATGGCGTGGATGGCCGGATCCTGCGTGCGACACTGGGCGTCGACGACGATGCCGTTGTCGACGGCGAGGCCTGCCTCGCGGGCCAGTTCGCTGTTGGGGATTGCGCCGACGCCGACCACCACAAGATCGGCCGCAAGCCGCAGGCCGTCGCAGATCACCTGCTCGAGCCGGCCGTCGCCGTCGAAACCCGTGACCGCCGTACCGGTCGCGATCGTCACGCCTTCCTCGCGATGCAGGCGCTCGTAGAAGGCCGAGACGATCGGGCCGACGCCGCGCGCCATCACCCGCGGCGCCTGCTCGAGGACGGTGACCGCGACGCCGCGCTTGGCTGCGACCGCGGCGAGCTCGAGGCCGATATAGCCACCGCCGACGATCACCAGGCGCCGTCCCGGCTCGAGATGGCGGCGGATCGCCTGCACGTCGGCGATGGTGCGCAGATACATCACGCCTTCGAGGTCGGCGCCGGGCAAAGCCAGCGGGCGGGGGCGGCTGCCGGTGGCGATGACGAGGGCCGAATAGCGAAGCGTCGCGCCGGCTTCGGTCTTGATCGCCCGCGCCTGGCGATCGATGCCGGCGACGCGGGTATCGAGCATCAGCGTCGTTCCGGCCTTGTCGTAGAATGCCGCCGGTTTCACGAACAGCCGGTCAAGCTCGATCTCGCCGGCGAGAAACTTCTTGGACAATGGCGGCCGCTGATAGGGCGGATGCGACTCGTCGCCGACGATGGTCACGCGGCCGGCAAACCGCTCCTGGACCAGGCTAGCGACGAGCTGGCCGGCAGCTTGTCCTGCGCCGATGATGACAAGGGGATCGACCGACAAACGATGCTCTCAGCTCGGCCTGTTGGAATGTTGCCCGCCGCCACCCTAGGACTGCAGGGCGGTCCCCGCCATAAAAATCGAACAGATGTTAGTTATTGTGTTGACTCTGAAATCCACCGGCGGCTAGTCGTTTGTCGAGCATCGCCGGACAGAACGGAGCGGCGCCATGGATTTCGAATTGCCGGGCGAGGATCATCCCCAGCGCAGAGCGGTGCGGGCGTGGTTCGAGGCGAATCCTGAGCCCAGCGGCCGCGATCTCGCGGCAGCGGGCTATGTCGTGCCGCATTGGCCCCGGCCGTGGGGCCTCGCGGCGGAGCCCGAGCTGCAGCTCATCATCGACGAGGAGATGAAGCGCGCCGGCGTCGTTCCGCCGCGCAATCCGGTCGCCATCAACAATTGCGCCCAGTCGCTGCTGACCCACGGCACCGAAGCACAACGCCAGCGTCTGCTGCCGCCGGCGCTGTCCGGCGAGGAACTGTGGTGCATGTTGTTCAGCGAGCCGTCGGGCGGCTCCGACCTTGGCGCGCTGCGCACCGTCGCCCGGCGCGCCGGCGATCATTATGTCGTCAAAGGCCACAAGATCTGGACGTCGCTCGCCCATAAGGCGAAGGTCGGTGTGCTGGTCGCGCGCACCCAACCCGACCTGCCCAAGCACCAGGGCCTGTCGGAATTCCTGATCGACATGGACAGTCCCGGCCTCACGGTGCGGCCGATCATCGACATGTCGGGCGACGAGAACGAATACAACGAGGTTTTCCTCGACGACGTGCGCGTGCCGGCCGACCGGCTGCTGGGCAAGGAGGGCGAGGGCTGGGCCCTCAGCATGACGCAGCTCCAGACCGAACGCGTGGCGTTGTCCAAGCCGGGCGCGATCTGGGGCAGCGGCCCCTCGGCGCGCGAGTTGGTCGAAGGCCTGTCCGAGATCGGCGCCTTGTCGGACGGCGCGCTGCGCGATGAAGCCGCCGACATCTACATCGAAGGTGAGATCCTGCGGCTCTTGGCATTGCGCGCGCTCAGCGACCGCATGAACGCCCGCACGCCTGGACCGGAGGGCGCCATCAGCAAGATGCTGGCGGCGCCGCATGGCCAGCGCGTGGTCGATCTCGCCAAGCGGGCACAGGGCGCGCGCGGGCTTATCGCCGGCGAGCAGCCCTTCCCCTCACAGCTCGGCGGCAAGGGCACGTTCGAGGATTGGGACTACGCCTTCTGGTTCAGTCCGGCGGTGACCCTGGGCGTCGGCACGCAGGAGATCCTGAAGAACGTCGTTGCCGAACGGGTGCTCGGGCTGCCGCGCGACGCCGATCCGACGGCGCGCGTTCCATGGTCGCAGAGCCGCAAGGCGGGATGAGGGAGGGACGGATGGATTTTGCCCTCAGCGAAGACAATCTGGTGCTGCAGCAATCGGCGCGTACTTTCCTGGAAAAGGAAATCTCGCTCGGCCGCGTGCTGGTCCCGGGCGCCACCGTCGCCGATGCCGACTACGACCGAAACTGGGCGAAGATCGTCGCCATGGGCTGGCCAGGCCTGATCGTCGACGAGGCTTTTGGCGGGCTCGGGCTCTCCTGTATCGATCTGGCGATGATCCTGGGCGAAATGGGCCGCACGCTCGCACCCAGCCCCTTTCTCGGCACGCTGTTCGGCGCCTGGGCGATCCAGAAGGGCGGTTCGCAGGAACAGAAGGAACGATTCCTGCCGCAGGTCGCCGCCGGCACGGCGAAGCTGGCGCTGGCTGTTGCCGAATCGAACGGCGCGACCGACGATCCCGGCCGCGAGGCGGTGGCCCGCCGGCAGAACGGCGCGGGCTACCTCATCACCGGCGTGAGATCCTTCGTCATCGACGCGGCCGCCGCCGATTGGCTGGTGGTCGCCGCGGCGGAGGAGGGGTCGGCCCGCCGCGCCTTCTTCCTTGTCGATGCCAAGCAAGCGGCGGTGCAGGCCGATCCGCTGCCGTGGCGCGACGTCACGCGCCAGGTCTGCGACGTGCGGTTCAGGGAGGCCGCCGCCCTGCCGCTGGCGGCCGACGACGCCACGCTGTGGCCGTGGCTGCGCGACCGTATCCTGTTCGCCCTGGCGGCCGAGAATGCCGCGGGTGCCCAGCGCGTGCTCGAAATGACCGTCGACTACGCCAAGGAGCGCACGGCGTTCGGTCGGCCGATCGGCGGCTACCAGGCGATCAAGCACGCGCTGGCCGACATGCTGGGCCTGGCCGAGTGCTCGACCACCGCTGTGCTCTACGCCGCCTGGGCGCTGTCCCAGGAGGACAAGCGCGCCGGGCTGGCGGCCGCCATGGCCAAGGCCTATTCGAGCGACGCCTACGTCTCGGTGACCCACCGGAGCGTCCAGATCTTCGGCGCCATCGGCTTCACCTGGGAGATGAAGAACCACCTCTATTTCAAGCGCGCCCGGGCCAACGCCGAGCTGTTCGGCAATGCCCGTGCGCAGCGCTCGCGCGTCATCGACATGGTCGAGAAAAAAGCGGCGTAGGCCCACCTCGTTGACCGCAGGCCCGGCAGGGATATAGAATTTCAAACAATCGTTAGATAATCCAGGCGATGGAGTTGGAGGAAGCGATGGACATCAGCGTACCGAATCCGGGACTGCCTCTGACCTATCCGGACATGGTCGTCGAGGACCGCCAACGGCATCTGTTCCGGGTTGCCCGGCGTGCCTTCACCGACGAGGAAGTGCTCGAGCAGGAGCGGCGGCAGATCTTCGACCGCTGCTGGCTCTATCTCGGCCACGGCTCGGAGATCCGCAACACCTGCGATTTCGTCACCCGCGCCGTCGGCGGCCGCGAACTCATCTTCAACCGCGATCGCGGCGGGGCGGTCCACGCCTTCCTGAACACCTGCCCGCATCGCGGCGCGATGGTGGTGCGCGAGAAGAAGGGCAATGCGCTCGCGTTCCGCTGCTTCTATCACGGCTGGTCGTTCAACGTGAACGGCCGCTTCGCTTCGCGCTTCGAGGAAGGCAACTACGGCAAGGAACACTATGGCGGCGGTTGCGCCGACCTGGTCCAGGTGCCGCGGCTCGAAAGCTACCGCGATTTCTGGTTCGTCAATTTCGACCGCAACGCCGTGTCGCTCGGCGACTATCTCGCCGGCGCCAAGGAATATATCGACCTGGTCGCCGACCAGGGCGAAGCCGAGATGGAGATTGTCGGCAGCGGCCAGCAATACGTCATCAACGCCAACTGGAAGCTGTTGGCCGAGAACAGCATCGACGCCTTCCACGGCTTCCCGGTGCACAGCACCTATTTCGACTACCTGCAGAACATCGGCAGCCTGCGCTCCGATGGTTTCAATGCCAAAGGCATGACGAGCCTCGGCAACGGCCACGCCGTGATCGAGTACGCCTCGCCGTGGGGACGGCCGATCGCGCGCTGGGTGCCGTCGTGGGGCGAGGAGAAGCGCGAGCTTGTCGAGCGCATTCGCCAGGGGCTGATCCAGCGCTTCGGCGAGGAGCGCGGCCTGCGCATCGCCGAGACCAGCCGCAACATGGTGATCTTCCCCAATCTGGTGATCAACGACATCATGGCCATCACCGTGCGGACCTTCTTCCCCGATGCGGCCAACCGCATGACGGTGAGCGCCTGGGCGCTGGGCGCGCGCGACGAGGACCACGAGCTGCGCAAGCTCAGGCTGTTCAACTTCCTGGAGTTTTTGGGACCCGGCGGCTTCGCCACCCCCGATGACCAGGAAGCACTGGAGAACTGCCAGCGCGGCTACCGCAACCAGCGCGAGGCCGGCTGGAACGACATTTCCAAGGGCATGCCGCGGCAGGGCCCACCCAAGAACGACGACGAGGAGCAGATGCGCTGCTTCTGGCGTCAGTGGCGCCAGCGCATGGCAGGTGCGGTATGAACGCCGACGCGAACCTGTCGCACGGTCTGACGAAGGATGATCCGGTCCTGCGCGCCCGGATCGAGGACTTCCTCTACCTCGAGGCCGATCTGCTCGACGAATGGCGCATCGAGGAGTGGTTTGCGCTCTTCGCCGAGGGCGCCACCTACGAGGTGCCGCCGACGGGCGACGACAAGGACGCCGATCCGGCGACCTCGCTGTTCTACATTGCCGACGACTATGTGCGGCTGCGCGAGCGCGTGATGCGTCTGACCAAGAAGGAGGCGCACTCCGAATTCCCGCGCTCGCAACAGCGACACATGATCAGCAACGTGCGCGTCACGGCCATGACGGCCGGCGTCGCCGACGTCACCTGCAACTTCATCACCTACCGCGCCAAGCGCGGCGTGGTCGATACCTACTACGGCAAGCATCTCTACCGCATCGACTGTGCGGCCAGCCCGTGGAAGATCAGGTCCAAGCGCTCGGTCCTGGGCATGGACATGCTCTATCCGGGCAAGCTCACCATCATCATCTGATCGCCTTGGCAAAGCCCCGTCTCATCGATGTGCATTCGCACATCGTGCCGCGCACACTGCCGGCCGACCCGACCGGCGGTGGCATCGACAAGTGGCCCTGCGTGCAGTGCCAGAGCCTGACCGCGGCGACGGTCCTGATGGGCGCCAAGCCGTTCCGCGAGATCGACGAGCGTTCCTGGGACATCGGCCGCCGGGTTGCCGACATGGATCGCGATCAGGTCATGGCGCAAGTGCTCTCGCCGATGCCCGAGCTCCTGTCCTACTGGCTCGATACCGCTCCGGCGACCGAATTGGCCCGCTACGTCAACGGCGCGATTGCGGAGATGGTGGCCAACCGGTCCGACCGCTTCTACGGGCTGGGAAGTGTCCCTCTGCAGGATCCCGATAAGGCGGCCGAGGAGCTGCGCCTGATCAAGGAGCGCTTTGGCCTGCAAGGCGTCGAGGTCGGCAGCAACATCAACGGCCGCTATCTCGGCGAACGCCGGTTCGATCCATTTTTTGCCGCGGCTGAGGAGCTCGGACTTGCCGTGTTCGTGCATGCCTTGCACCCGCTGCAGGCGCCGCATCTGGCAGCGACGCCCGGCCTGGTGCCCTTCGCCGCCTTCCCGGTCGATACGGCGCTGTGCGCGGCCAGCATGATCATGGCGGGAGTTCCCGAACGCTTTCCCCGCCTGCGTTTCGGTTTCAGCCACGGTGGCGGCGTCCTGGGCCCGATCCTGCATCGAATGGAGCATGGCTGGCGCGCTACGAAGGGCTTCGGTGGCCAACTGCCGCGTTCGCCCAAAAGCTACGCCGCGCGCTTCTTCTACGATAGTCTGGTCTACGACACGCAGTATCTCGCGCATCTCACAAACCACATCGCCCCGGGACAGGTCTTCGCCGGTACCGACTACCCCTATCTCATCGAACAGCGCGAGCCTGCCGCTTTCATCGGCAGCATCGCGAGTGCCGTCGCCCAGGGCGACACGCTGTGGTCCGGCGCGGCCCGCCGCTTCCTCGGGCTGGACGCTCGGTGAGCCCGCTCCTATAAGATTCAGAGGGTGATGCAGCAGCTCGTCAAAGCCCGGAAGAACGGGGCCACCAAGGCGGACAAGACCAAGGCCCGGCTGATCGAGGTGACCAAGCGCCTCATCCAGGAGCACGGGTCCGACCGCATAACGCTGCGCAGCATCGCCGCTTCGGCCCGCATGAAGGCCGGCAGCATCTACTACCACTTCAATTCCAAGGACGAGATCATTCGCACGGTGCTGGAGAGCGGCGTCGGCGGTGCTCGCAGGGCCGTCCTGCAGGCGATCGACGAGGCCGGTGCCGACAGCTCGCCGCTCGTGCGGTTGCGCGCCGCCCTGGGCGCCCACCTTGAATACACCATCCAGGAGCACTTCTCGTCGCGGCTCAAGGCCGTGCGGAGGCTGCCCAAGCGGTTGCGCGACCACCACATGAAGCAGGAGCGCGAGTACGCCGCCATCTTTGCCGACCTTCTGCAGGAGGCGCACAGGAAAGGCATGCTGCGGTCCGGCTTCAACCTCTCGGTGGTGCGCATGCTGAGCATGGGCGCGCTGACCTGGGTCGCCGAATGGTACGATCCGAACGGCCCGATGACGCCGGCCGACATCGCCGACGAACTGATGCGCATCCTGGGTGGCGGCCTTGTCAGGCAGTCCAGCAAGCCATAGCCGCTGCGATCCGAGCGCTGCACGATCGCGCGTGCATTTCCGACACGACAAAATAACTATCACTTGTTAGATTTTTGTTGCGCCGCCCGGACCCGCGGGGAATCATCGAGGCAAAACGAGCAGGGCCTTGCCTGGCCTTCACGCGGGAGGAAAAATGGCGACAGGATTGAAGCGGCGTCTGCTGCTGGCCGCGATGGGCGGCACGGCATTGTCCACCGCCGCCGTCGGCAGCGGCTGGGCCAAGGACTATGGCCCGGGCGTTACCGACAGCGAGATCAAGCTCGGCACGACGTCGCCCTATAGCGGCCCTGCATCGGCCTACGGCGTCTACGGCCAGGCCCAGACCGCCTACTTCAACATGATCAACGATCTGGGCGGCATCAATGGCCGCAAGGTCAACCTGATCTCGCTCGACAACGGCTACAATCCGCCCAAGGCGCTGGAGCAGACGCGCAAGCTGGTCGAGGACGAGAACGTCCTGTTCATTGCCGGCTTCCTTGGCACCGCGCCCAACACCTCGGTGCAGAAATATCTCAACGGCAAGAAAGTGCCGAACCTGTTCCTCACCTCGGGCGCCGATCGCTTCAACGATCCCAAGAACACGCCCTGGATCGTGCCGCTCTATCCCACCTATGTCGGGCAGGGCGAGATCTTCGCGCGGTTCATTCTCACCAGGCATCCCGCCGCCAGGATCGGCGTGCTCTACATCAACGACGATCTCGGCAAGGACTTCCTGCTCGGCCTGAAGAAGGGCCTGGGCGACAAGGCCAAGACGATGATCGTGCGCGAGGTCAGCAACGAGCTGACCGACCCCAGCGTCGACAGCCAGATCATCGATCTCAAGGGCGCCGGCGCCGACACCCTGGTGCAGTTCACCACTTCGAAGTTCGCCGCCCAGGGCATCCGCAAGGCCTACGATCTCGGCTGGCGGCCGGTCGTGCACATTCTCGCCAGCGTCTCGGCGGCGATCGGCGGCACGCTGATTCCCGCCGGCGCCGAGCGCTCGAAGGGCATCGTCACGGCGCGCTGGGAGAAGCAGCCGACGGATTCGACAACGATCAACGATCCCGACGTCGTCGATTACGTGAAGTTCGCCAAGAAATACATGCCGAACCTCAACATCGAGGACAACACGGCGGTGCCGGGTTACATCAACTCGTTCATGATCGCCCGGGTCCTGAAGGCTTGCGGTGACAACCTCACGCGCGACAATGTCCTGAAGCAGGCGACCAGCCTCAAGGATGTCGTGGCGCCCATGCTGCTGCCCGGCATCACCCTCACCAATTCGCCCGACGACTATCTCGCCTTCCATGCCATGCAGCTCTGCCAGTTCGACGGCGAGAAGTTCGTCTCGCTGGGCGACGTGATCCGCCTCGACGTCGCCAGGAAGTGACCGGCATGCGCGGCCTGATCATGGAAACGCCGCTGCTGATATCGGGCATCATCGAGCATGCCGCCGCCACGCACGGCGCGACGGAGATCGTGTCGCGCACCATCGACGGCGGCGTGCATCGCTACACCTATGCCGATGCCCGGGCGCGGGCCAAGCGTCTGGCCAAGGCGCTGCTGGCGCTGGGCGTGCGGGGCGGCGACCGCGTGGGATCGCTGGCCTGGAACACGCACCATCATTTCGAGCTGTTCTACGGCGTGTCAGGCATCGGCGCGGTGCTGCACACGATCAACCCCCGCCTGTTCGAGGAGCAGATCGCCTTTATCGTCAATCATGCCGAGGATCGCTGGATCTGCTTCGACGACGCCACCCTGCCGGTCGCCCAGCGTATCGCCCCGCGTCTTGCGACGGTCGAAGGCTGGATCTATCTCGGCAACGGCGGCGGGGTTGCCGAGGGATCGCCCGGGCCCGTGCTCGACTATGAGACCCTGCTGGCCGCGCAGGACACCGCCTACGACTGGCCGCAGTTCGACGAATTCCAGGCCTCGACCATCTGCTACACCTCGGGCACGACGGGCGTGCCGAAAGGCGTCGTCAACTCGCATCGCTCGACTCTGCTCAGCGCCTTGATCATGAGCACGGCCGACATGATCGGCGGCTATCGCTCGGGCGCGCGCGAGGTGGTGATGCCGATCGCGCCGCTATTTCACGGCAACGGTTGGCAGATGGTCTATACCGCGCCGATGAACGGCCACAAGCTGGTGCTGCCGGGGCGGAACTTCGAACCCGACAGGCTCTACCAGCTGATGGCCGCGGAGCAGGTGACGCTGGCCGCCGCAGTGCCCACGGTGTGGCTGAGCTTGCTCGACTACATGGACAGCAAGGGATTGCGCTTCGGATCGTTGCGCGCCGCCCTGGTGGCGGGCTCCAAGCCGCCGCGCGCCCTGGTCGAGGCGCTCGAGGGCCGGCACGGCGTCGACGTCGCGCAATGCTGGGGCATGACCGAGGCGCTGGGCGCGGCCAAGGCGACGTTGCCGCCCGGGCTGGCCGACGCCCCGGCGGCGCAGAAGGTCGAGCACAAGCTGCGGTCGGGCCGCATCGCCTTCGGCACCGAGCTGCGCATCGTCGACGACGAGGGCAAGGTCCTGCCGCGCGATGGCGAGGCTTTCGGTCACCTGCAGGCGCGCGGCCATATCGTTGCGGCGGGCTACCTGAAGCAGGACAAGCTGCCCGGTGGCTGGTTGCCGACCGGCGACATGGCGCGCATCCACGCCGACGGCAGCCTCGACATCGTCGATCGCTCGAAGGACGTCATCAAGTCGGGCGGCGAATGGATTTCCAGCGTCGCCATCGAAGGCAGCGCGCTGGACCATCCGGGCATCGCCCAGGCGGCGGTGATCGCCATTCCCCATCCGCGCTGGCAGGAACGGCCGCTGCTCGTCGCCGTGCGCCGGACGGGCAGCGACGTCACGCGCGAGGCGCTGCTCGAGCATCTACGCGCGCGCATGGCGTCGTGGTGGCTGCCCGACGACGTGGTGTTCGTCGACGCCCTGCCGATGACCGCCACCGGCAAGATCAACAAGGTGACCCTGCGCGCGCAGTTCGCGGAAGAACGCCGCAAGACGGGTTGACGGCGGCGCTTTGCTACAGCGCGGCGCCGGCCGTCGGATCCCATGCCCAGTAGCGGGCGATGGCGCCGGCATCGACCCGCAGGTCCGTTCCGGTGATCATCGCGGCATCGTCTGACGCGAGAAAGACCGCGGCGCGCCCGTAGTCGCTGGGAACCGGCAGTTTCTGCATGGGGATGCGCGAGCGGAACGGCTTCATGACGCGATCGAGGCTTTCGGGCCGCCTGACCGTGCGGCCCCAGCGCGCCGCCCGCTCGAACGACTCGTCGGGATCCGTCGCCGTGGGCGTCAGGCTGTTGACCCGGATGCCGCTGCCGACCAGCTCCATGGCGGCGGAGCGGGTGAAGTTCAGCAGGCCGCATTTGGACGTGCTGTAGGCGATGTTGCCGGGCTCGCCCTGATGGCCTGCCGTCGAGATGATGTTGATGACGGCGCCGCCCATTGCCTGCGCGATCATCGCCTTGCAGGCATGCTTGGTGAACAGGAAGGCGCCGCCCAGGATCACGCCGGTCTGGCGGTTCCATTCCTCGAAGGACATGTCGATGACGCCCTTCTTGTTGAAGAAGGCGGCGTTGTTGACGAGGATGTCGACCTTGCCGAAGGCCGCGATCGCCGCCGCCACGGCCGCCTTGACCTGCGCCTCGTCGGTGACGTCGCAGGTGACGCCGACTGCGCGGCCGCCGCTGCCGTTGATGTAGGCGGCGCAGTCCTTGGCGTTGGCGGAATTGGCGTCGACGGCGACAATGGCCGCGCCTTCGGCCGCCAGCCCCTCGGCAATGCCGCCGCCGATATTGGGGCTGGTGCCGGTGACGATGGCGACCCTGTCCTTCAGCTTCATGTCTCGGTCCCTCTATTCGCCCGATCAGTTCGGAGGGGCGATCAGGAACGCCTTCGACGAATTGAAGATCCAGGTGTCGACGAAGCCCGTCTCCTTGGGCTTGCGCTTGAGCTCGCTCATCGCGCCTGCCAGGCACATCCAGTTCAGGATCTCCTGCTGGCCGCTGTCTTCCACCGCCGTGCCCGAGCAGTTGCGCCAGGTCTGCCAGTCGCTGGCGCACAGTGCGTCGTACATCCGCCGGTCGGCCGGCGTGTCGGGATAGAGGTAGTGGTTCTTGGCGGTCAGGAAGGCGTGCGACCAGCCCGAGGAGGCGAGCAGCGCCACCCGGTAGGGAGACTCGGCCAGAATGCGCGCCGTCGCCGCGCCGAGGTCGAACAGCCGCTTGGGTGTCGGCGCCGGCGGATCGAGGTCGGCGTCGGCGATCACCCGGTCGAACACCGGCAGGCCGCCGCGCTGGGCAAGGACACGCCGGCCGTAGCAGTTGATGGCGAAGGGAACGATCGGATAGTCGAAGCCCTTGCGGGCATAGTCGAGATACATCACCGCGTTGGTGAAGGCGTGCCCCAGCGCGTGATGCAGCGGCTTGTAGGCATAGGCGGTATCGAAGCCTTCCTCGATCAGCCGGCTGGCCAGCATCTTGGCGGCTGCCCGGTGTCCCGGCAGGTCGAAGGTCTTGTCCTTCTCGCCCCACACGTTGCCGGCGGGCGCCGTGAAGCGGAAGCGCTCGTAGGCGCTGATGCAGTAGGGCGGGACGATATCCTCCTTGAAGTTCTCGTACTGGTCGTCACCCCACATCAGGACGAAGTCGGGCTTGAAGGCGTCGAGCGCGGCCCGGGTCTTCTCCAGCCAGCCGACCAGGTCGGCGCGGTGACGCGTCGCTGCCGATGTGCCCTCGTCGTTGCCCCATTCGGCGCGCATCGGCTCGGGCCAGCCCGCGGGACTCCTGAGCGCCTCCGGCAGCTGTGGATTCTGCAGCATGCGCTTCAGGATCCACGACATGCGCTCGTCGGGGCCGGTGAGAGGCGGATAATGCGAAATTCCGAGGGCGAGGATTTCAGCCATGGCATTTCCTAACGCTTGATAGATTTTATGTCGCGAGCTTCCGCTGGGCCGACCTTCCCGTCAACATGCTGTTTTTGATGGTGGCGTGAGCTGGTGTCGAACTTGCAACACCATAGACATCGTTCGTCGGGAGGAAATCATGAAAGCCGTCGTCATCCACGCCACGGGCGGTCCCGAGCAGCTCACCGTGGCCGACATGCCCGATCCGGTGCCCGGCCCGGGCGAGGTGCTGCTCGACGTCGCCTATGCCGGCTGCAACTGGGCCGACACGCAGGTCAGGATGGGCATCTACCCGCACGCCATGACCTATCCCATGGTGCTGGGTTTCGAGGTCTCGGGCACGGTCGCTGCCCTGGGCGCAGGCGTTTCAGGCGTGAAGGTGGGCGACAAGGTCGCGAGCTTCCCGGAGAAAGGCGGCGCCTATGCCGAGAAATGCGTGGCGCCCGCCATCGGTCTTATCAAGCTGCCCGATGGCGTCGGTCTCGATGTCGGCGCGGCGTTCCCGATCCAGGCGCTTACCGCCTATCACATGCTGTGGACGATCTACGGACTGCAACGGGGCGACACTGTCCTGGTCAATGCCATCGGCGGCGGCGTCGGGCTCGCCTGCACCCAGCTCGCGGTCCATGCCGGCGCGCGGGTGATCGGCACGACCGGCACGCCGGGCAAGGAGAAGCGTGCGCTGGAATACGGCGCGTCCCGCGTCGTGGTGACGAGTCAGGAGGATTTCGAGAAGGCCGTGCTCGACTTCACCAACGGCAAAGGCGTCGACCTCGCCATCGATTCCTACGGTGCCACCATGCTCGACCGCACCTTCAACGTGGTCAGGAAGCTCGGCCACGTGATCAGCATCGGCGAGGCCGAGGGCCAGCCCTTCAAGAACATCCGCGAGCGCATCCTGCCGCGCTCGCAAACCTTCACCCGCCTGCATCTCGGCCATGTCGATCACGCCTCGCCAGAATGGCAGGCCGGCGTCGATCATGTGCTGGCCGGCATCGCCGAGGGATGGCTGAAAGTGCCGATCGAGGCGGTGTTTCCCCTCAGCCAGGCCGCCGACATGCATCGACGGCTCGAAGGACGCCACGTCGCCGGCAAGCTGTTGCTGAGGGCGGCGGCGTGATGTCATGCCGCTGACAAAAATGTTGCGCATAGGTCTCGCGCGCGCAGTGTGATATCGACTCCAGCGGACCTTGCGCGGAGGAACCAATGATCTCGCCGATGGTTGGGTTGTCATGGGCAGGAGTTTGAAATCCGCGGAAGCGATTCCGTCGGCGGGAGAGGCATGGGCGCTGCGCGCGCCCAGGATTTATTATCTCCACCCCCAAAATGTAGGGGGCCTGCCGGGCTGGTCGCGCCACATCACGCAGGCCGCGGCGTTGGGCTTCGACCATATCTGCGTCGGCCCGATCTTCGAGCCGGGACATGGCGATCCGTTCCTGGTCTCTGATCTGGAGAAGGCCGACCCGAGGCTGGGCATTGCCGGGTCGCCTGAAGATGTCGTGCGCGAGATCGCGGCACTTTGCCGGGGGCACGGGCTCCGCCTCTTTCTCGACATCGTGCTCGACCGGCTGGCGGCAGATGGGCCCAGCGTGCGTCAGGCCGACGGCCTTTATGAACGCCACGATCATCCCGACACCGTCGATCCTCGCCAGGATCGCGCGGCCCTGAATGCCGCCACGCTGCGCCCCGGCGCCACAGGCCGGCTCGTGCCGTGGTGGACGGAGCGTCTTGTGCGCCTGGTGCGCGCCGGCGCCTCGGGGTTCCGGCTCATGGGGCTTGACCTGGTACCGGGCGAAGCCCTGCGGCAGATCGTCGGCGCTGCTCGCGGACAAGTGACCAGCGGCTTCTGGGCCTGGACCCCCGGCTTGGATTGGGGGCGCCATGCCGATCTGATCGGCGCCGGTCTCGATGGCGCCTTCGCCTCGACGGCGTGGTGGGATGGGCGGGCCGACTGGTATTTCGAAGAGTACGACTCGCTGCGTCGCGTCGCACCGGTGATCGGCCTCGTCGAGGCACCTCTGCGGATCGCTCCGCTGGACATCGGCCTGCGCCGACGCGCGCTCCGGCTGGCCGCCGCCACTGCCGGGGGGCTGATGATGCCGGCCGGGTTCGAGACGGGGCTTGAGGCAGAGGTCAAGCAAACGACCCAGGAAGCCGGACGCCTGGCGTCCATCGGTGCGACCGGGGAAATGCGCCGGCTCACGGGCGCTTCGGCCGAGGTGACGGTCTTGGCGCGGCTGGACGCCGCCGATGGCCGCGCGGCGCAGAGCGGCATTATCGTTCTGATCAACAACGATCCGTCTCGGCCGCAGCCGGTCCCTGTCAGCCTCGATCCTCTCGATCCGGCCGCCGGGGCACTGCTCGGCAACCCACGGACAGTCGCGGGCGAGCCGCTGTCTGACCGCCTGGCGCCGGGCGAAGTCGGCGTGGCTCTGGTGAGCCGCATCGGTGCCGTGCGCGAGAGCAAGCGGCAGGACCGGCGGGTGGCGGGTGCCGCCGGGCTGCGCTCGCCTGTCGTCATCGATCGCGTGACGCCGCTGGTGAGCGGTGGTCCGTTTGCGGCCAAGCGCATCATCGGCCGGCCGATCACGGTCGAAGCCGACATTTTCGCCGACGGCCACGACGTGCTCGCGGCCGAGCTGCTGTGGCAGGCGGCCGACGAGAAGGACTGGCAGCGCGCCCCGCTTGTGCCGATCGGCAACGATCGCTGGCGTGGCGCCCTGCTGCCCAAGCGCATCGGCCGGCATCAGTTCACGATCGAGGCGTGGCGCGACGAATACGCGACCCTTTGCCATGCGCTGGAAGTCAAGCATCGCGCCGGCATTGACGTGGCCACCGAGATCGCCGACGCCCGGGCGTATTTGCTTCGGTTGAAGCTCGACCCGATTGTCGGGGCATTGTCCGACGGCGACGTGGATCAGAACGTCGCCCTGCTGACCAGACCTGAAACGCGCCGCCGCGTCGCCGAGGTCGACGATCGTGCCCTGGCCAATCGCCATGAACCGATCGCCGTGGAAGTCGAGCGACCTCAAGCCGAGTTTGCCAGCTGGTACGAGCTCTTTCCGCGGTCGCTCGGCACGTTCGACGATGTCATCACTGCGTTGCCGCGCGTTCGCGACATGGGCTTCGACGTCCTCTATTTCCCGCCGATCCATCCGATCGGCACGACCAATCGCAAGGGGCGCAACAACGCGCTGAAGGCCGGGCCCGACGACCCCGGTAGTCCCTATGCCATCGGCGGCGTCGAGGGCGGGCACGATGCGATTCATCCGGCGCTCGGCACACCGGAGGATTTTCGCCGCCTGGTTGCCGCGGCGAGCGAACACGGCCTGGAGATCGCCCTCGATTTCGCCATTCAGTGCTCGCTCGATCATCCCTGGCTCAAGCAGCATCCACAGTGGTTCCGCCACCGCGCCGACGGCTCGATCCGCTATGCCGAGAACCCGCCCAAGAAGTACGAGGACATCGTCAACGTCGATTTCCATGCCGAGGGCGCCGTGCCGGACCTCTGGCTGGCCCTGCGTGACATCGTCCAGCACTGGATCGGCGAGGGCGTGCGGATTTTCCGGGTCGACAATCCGCACACCAAGCCGCTGTCGTTCTGGGAATGGATGATCGCCGATATCCGCGGCCGCCATCCCGACACGATCTTCCTGGCCGAGGCCTTCACCCGGCCCACGATGATGTACAGCTTGGGCAAGGCGGGCTTCTCGCAGTCCTACACCTACTTCACCTGGCGCAACACCAAGGCCGAGCTCACGGACTACCTGAGTGAGCTCACGACGACCGACGTCGCCGACTACTTCCGCCCGCACTTCTTCGTCAACACGCCCGACATCAATCCCTACTTCCTGCAATCCTCGGGCCGCGCCGGGTTCCTGATCCGCGCCGTGCTGGCGACGACCCTGTCGGGTCTGTGGGGTGTCTATTCGGGTTTCGAGCTCTGCGAGGCCGCCGCCCTTCCGGGGCGCGAGGAGTATCTCGATTCCGAGAAGTACGAGATCCGCCGCCGGGATTTTGCCGCGCCGGGCAACATCGTGGCCGAGATCACCATCCTCAACCGTCTGCGCAAGCTCCATCCGGCACTGCAGAGCCATCTCGGCGTCACGTTCTACAACGCCTTCAACGATCAGGTGATGGTCTACGGCAAGATGGCGCCTGGGCGCGAGGACATGATCCTTGTCGCCGTCAGCCTCGATCCGCATGGCGTGCAGGAGGCTGCCTTCGAAGTGCCGCTTTGGGAATGGAACCTGCCCGATGATGGCGCCGTCGAGGTCGAGGACCTGATGCGCGGCCGACGGTTCGCGTGGCAGGGCAAGATCCAGCATCTTCGTCTCGATCCCGCGGACCTGCCGTTCGCGATCTGGCGCATTGCACCACGAGGAAACCAGCCATGAATGCGCCACCCGTCATGAATGCCCCGCTGGCCGCCGGCCAGTTGCCAGTCGCGCAGGACGCGCTCTGGTACAAGGATGCGATCATCTACCAGCTTCACGTAAAGTCCTTCTTCGATGCCGACAACGACGGCATCGGCGACTTTCCCGGCTTGATCTCAAAGCTCGATTACATCGCCGAGCTTGGCGTCAACACGCTGTGGCTGCTGCCCTTTTATCCCTCGCCGCGGCTCGATGACGGCTATGACATCGCCGAGTACACCGCAGTCCATCCCGAGTACGGCACGCTCGACGACGTGAAGCGCTTCATCGAAGAGGCGCATCAGCGCGGCATTCGCGTCATCACCGAGCTGGTGATCAACCACACCTCCGACCAGCATGCCTGGTTCCAGCGCGCCCGCCAGGCGCCGGCGGGATCGCCCGAGCGCAACTTCTACGTCTGGTCGGACAACGACCAGAAATATGACGGCACGCGCATCATCTTCCTCGATACCCAGCGCTCGAACTGGACCTGGGACCCCGTAGCCAACGCCTACTATTGGCATCGCTTCTACGCTCACCAGCCCGACTTGAATTTCGACAATCCCGAAGTGCTGAAGGCGGTGCTGCGGATCATGCACTTCTGGCTCGACATGGGTGTTGACGGGTTGCGGCTCGATGCCGTGCCTTATCTCGTGGAACGCGAGGGCACCAACAACGAGAACTTGCCGGAAACGCATGACGTGCTGCGACGTATTCGCGCCGATCTCGACGCCTCGTATCCCGGCCGCATGCTGCTGGCCGAGGCCAATCAATGGCCGGAGGACACCAAGGAATATTTCGGCCAGGGCGACGAATGCCACATGGCGTTCCACTTCCCATTGATGCCGCGCATGTACATGGCGCTGGCGCGCGAGGATCGCTTTCCGATCACCGACATCATGCGCCAGACGCCGCAGATCCCCGACAATTGCCAGTGGGCGATCTTCCTGCGCAATCACGACGAGCTCACGCTCGAGATGGTGACCGATTCGGAGCGCGATTATCTGTGGCAGACCTACGCCACCGACCGGCGCGCCAGGCTCAATCTCGGCATCCGTCGCCGCCTGGCGCCGTTGCTGGAGCGCGACCGCCGCCGCATCGAGCTGATGAACAGCCTGTTGTTCTCCATGCCCGGCGCGCCGGTGATCTATTACGGCGACGAGCTCGGCATGGGCGACAATATCCGGCTGGGCGACCGCGACGGCGTCCGTACGCCCATGCAATGGTCGCCCGACCGCAACGGTGGCTTCTCGCGTGCCGATCCGGCGGCGCTGGCGTTGCCCGTGATCATGGACGCGCTCTACGGCTACGAGACGATCAACGCCGAGGCTCAGACACGCGACGCCCATTCGCTGCTGCACTGGATGCGCCGCATGCTCGCCATCCGGCGACAGCACGCCGCCTTTGGGCGCGGCGGTCTGCGCTTCCTCTACCCCATGAACCGCAAGGTGCTCGCCTACCTGCGCGAGCTCGACGGCGAGGTCATCCTGTGCGTGGCCAACGTCTCGCACACGCCGCAGGCGGTCGAGCTCGACCTCTCGGAATTCAACGGCCGCGTGCCGGTCGAGCTGACCGGCGGCTCGCTGTTCCCGCCCGTCGGCAAGCTTACCTACCTGCTCACCTTGCCGCCCTTCGGCTTCTACTGGTTCATCTTGACCAGCGAGAGCGAATCACCGTCGTGGCACACGCCGGCGCCCGAACCGATGCCGGACTATGTCACTGTCGTGCTGCGCAACCGGCTCGACGAAGCGCTTGAATCCGCCGCGCCCGTCCTCGAGCGCGAGACGCTGCCGCCTTACCTGCATAAACGCCGCTGGTTCGGCGCCAAGGACCAGATCCTGCAATCCGCACACATCGCCTACACGGCACGGTTGGGCGGCGAGCGCGACATGCTGCTGGCCGAGATCGAGGTCAAGACCGACGGCGCGGTCAGCCGCTGGCAACTGCCGCTGTCGATGTGCTGGGAAGATGAACCGGGTGCCGCCTTGCCGTCGCAGCTTGCGCTGGCGCGCGTGCGGCGCGGCCGGCGCGTCGGCCTTTTGACCGACGCCTTCTCGCTGCCGGTCTTTGCGCGCCAGATGCTGTCTTCGCTGGCCGATGCCCAGCGCATCGACACGCCGGAAGGCCAGATCGTCTTCGAGCCGGCGGCTGACAAGATCGAGGTCCTGCGCCGGCCGGCCGACGCTCCCGTCATGTGGCTGACGGCCGAGCAGTCGAACAGCTCGCTGATCGTCGACGACGCGGTGATGCTGAAGATCTTCCGCCGTATCTCGACGGGCGAGCATCCTGAGGCCGAGATGGGCCGCTATCTCACGGCTCACAATTTTGCCAATGCGCCGGCGCTTCTGGGCGAGGTGAGCCGCATCGATGCCGACGGGCAACGCCATGCGCTGGCGGTTGCCCAGGCTTTCGTGCGCAATCAGGGCGATGCCTGGACCTGGGCCCTCAATCAGGTCAACCGCGCGTTCGACGCCACGGCGAGCCGCGAGGCTTCCGCCGAATCGCGGGGCGACGACATCCGCGACTATCACACCCTCGCCGCGGCGATCGGCAGGCAGCTCGGCATCATGCACACCGTGCTGGCGCAGCCCACCGACGATCCGGCCTTCGCGCCACAGTTGGCGAGCCGTCAGGACGTCGAGGCCTGGATCGGGCGGGCGATGGAGCTGATGTCGGGAGCGTTCGACGCCATCGCCGCTCGCAAGGACTGGGACGACGAAGCGGTCGAAGCCGACGCCCGCGCGCTGCTCGCCAACCGCGAGGCGCTGGAACAGGCGCTGCGCCGGTTGGGCGAGAGCGGCGAAGGTACGCTCATGACGCGCATCCATGGCGACTTTCACCTGGGCCAGGTGCTGGTCGCCAGCGCCGACGCTTACATTATCGACTTCGAGGGCGAGCCGGCGCGGCCGCTGGCCGAACGCCGCGCCAAGGCGAGCCCCTTGCGCGACGTCGCAGGCCTGTTGCGCTCCATCGACTATGCGGCGGCGACGGCGCTCGACCCCAAGAACGTGATTGCACGCCGCGTGTCGCCGGGACGGCGCCAGAGGCTGATAACGCGGCTGCGCGAGGGCGCCGGAAAGGCGTTCATGGGCGGCTATCGCGAGGCCACCGGCAGGTCCGGCAAGAAGGGCAGCCAACTGCTCGACTTCTTCCTGATCGAGAAGGCGGCCTACGAGGTGAGCTACGAGGCGGCCAACCGGCCGACCTGGCTCGCCATCCCGGTGGGCGGCCTGGCGCGCATCGCCAACCGCCTTCTCGCCCCTGCGCCGGGTGCCTCCTCGTGACGGCAGCGGCGCCCGGCCGGCTGGATCGCCCCGACGCCGAAGCGCTGGCGATGGCGCGCCATCGCGATGCCTTCAAGGTGCTGGGTCCGCATGACGGCCCGGCCGGCCGCACGATCCGTGCTTTCCTGCCGGGGGCTCATTCGGTCGAAGTGCTGCGCCGAGCTGATCGAACGCCGCTCGGCCGATTGTTCGAAGGCGAGGTGCCTGGCCTGTTCGAAGGTCCGGTGTCCGATGCTTCGCCCTATCTGCTGCGCATAGAATGGCCCGGCGCGGAGCAGGAGACCGAGGATCCTTACGCTTTCGGTCCGTTGCTGGGCGAGCTCGACCTCCATCTGTTCAACGAGGGGCGACATTTTCGCCTGGCCGACGCGCTGGGTGCCAATGTCGTCACGGTCGAGGGCGTTCCGGGCGTGCGCTTCGCGGTGTGGGCGCCCAACGCCGAACGTGTGGCGGTGATCGGCGATTTCAATTCGTGGGACGCGCGCCGCCATCCCATGCGCCTGCGCTTTCCCGCAGGCATCTGGGAACTCTTCGTACCGCGTCTGGGCGCAGGTGCGGCCTACAAGTTCGACATCGTCGGCGCCGGCGGCATGCGCCTGCCCGCCAAGGCCGACCCGGTGGCGCAGCAGGCCGAGCCCGCGCCGGCCACCGCCTCCGTCGTGGCGTCGCCCCATTCGTGGCGCTGGAGCGACGAGCGCTGGATGGCGAGCCGCGCCGAGCGGCAGTCCGCGGCGGCGCCGATCTCGATCTACGAGGTCCATATCGGATCGTGGTTGCGGCCGGCCGACGGCGAGCGCACCGCGCTGTGGGACCTCGCCACCGAGCGGCTCATTCCCTACCTCGCCGATCTCGGCTTCACCCACGTCGAGCTGCTGCCGATCGCCGAGCATCCGTTCGGCGGCTCGTGGGGTTACCAGCCGCTCGGTCTCTTCGCGCCCAGCGCCCGCTTCGGGCCGCCCGAATCCTTTGCCCGCTTCGTCGACGCCTTGCATGCGGCGAACATCGGCCTGTTGCTCGACTGGGTGCCGGCGCACTTCCCGACCGATCCGCACGGCCTGGCGCGCTTCGACGGCACGGCACTCTACGAGTATCTCGATCCGCGCGAGGGCTTCCACCGTGATTGGAATACCTACATCTACAATTTCGGCCGGCACGAGGTTCAGGGTTTCCTGATCGCGAGCGCGCTGCATTGGCTGGAGCGCTATCACGTCGACGGCCTCAGGGTCGATGCGGTGGCGTCGATGCTCTATCGCGACTACAGCCGGCCGGCCGATGCCTGGATCCCGAACGTCTATGGCGGACGCGAGAACCTCGAGGCGGTGGGGTTCCTGCGCCATCTCAATGCGGTGGTGGCCGAACGCTGCCCTGGTGCCATCGTCGTTGCCGAGGAATCGACGGCGTGGCCCGGCGTGACCGCGCCGCCGCCCGACGGGCTGGGCTTTTCCTTCAAATGGAACATGGGCTGGATGCACGACACGCTCCGCTACATCGAGCATGAGTCGATCCATCGCGCCTATCATCACGACGATATGACCTTCGGCCTGCTCTACGCCTTCTCGGAAAAATTCATCCTGCCGATCTCGCACGACGAGGTCGTGTACGGCAAAGGCTCGCTGCTCGGCAAGATGCCGGGCGATCGCTGGCAGCGCTTCGCCAACCTGCGCGCCTATCTCGGCTTCATGTGGGCGCATCCGGGCAAGAAGCTGCTGTTCATGGGCAGCGAGATCGCCCAGGAACGCGAGTGGAACCACGACGCCGAGCTCGACTGGCCGCTGCTCGGCGATCCGATGCATGCCGGCGTCCAGCGCCTGGTCGGCGACCTCAACCGGCTCTACGCCGGCGAGCCGTCCCTGCATCAGCTTGACTCCCAGCCGTCGGGCTTCCGCTGGCTGATCGGCGACGACCGCGCCAACTCCGTCTTCGCCTTCCTGCGCTCGGGCGAGGAGGGCAGCTCGCCCGTGCTGGTCGTCTGCAACATGACGCCCGTGCCGCGCCAAGGCTATCGCATCGGCGTGCCGCTGGGCGGCCGCTGGCGCGAAATCGCCAACACCGATTCGCGCTTTTACGGCGGCACTAATCTCGGCAACGATGGCGCAGTCCATTCGCTCGACCAACCCTCGCATGGCCAGTCCCATTCCGTCCTGCTCACCCTGCCGCCGCTTGCGACCGTGATGCTGCGCGCCGAAGATTGAGCATGGTGGGCTGGCCTGATCGATTGCTGCCCGGCTCGTCCTATCCGCTGGGCGCCACCTGGGACGGGCTCGGCATCAATTTTGCCGTGTTCTCGGCCAACGCCACCAGGCTCGAGCTTTGCCTGTTCGACCCGTCGGGACGGCGCGAGATCCAGCGTTTCGAGATGCCGGAATGCACCGACGAGGTCTGGCACGGCTATCTGCCCAATGCGCGCGCCGGCCTGATCTACGGTTATCGCGCCCATGGTCCCTACGATCCGCAGCACGGCCATCGCTTCAACCATCACAAGCTGCTGCTCGATCCCTACGCGCGCCGCCTGGCCGGCGAACTGCGCTCGTCCGACGCTCTGTTCGGCTATCGCGTGAACTCGCCGCGCGCCGACCTTTCCTTCGACCGGCGCGACAGCGCGCCGGGCATGCTGAAGGCGGTGGTCACCGACGACAGCTTCAACTGGGCCGACGACCGGCCGCCCGCCGTGCCGTGGTCGGATACCGTCATCTACGAAGTCCATGTCCGCGGCCTCAGCATGCTGCGCCACGACCTCAGGCCCAACGAGCGCGGCACCTTTGCCGCGCTGGGCGATCCGTATTTCATCGACCACATGCGGCGGCTCGGCGTCACGACGGTGGAGCTGCTGCCGGTCCACGCCTTCGTGCAGGACCGCACCTTGCTGCAGAAGGGCCTGCGCAACTACTGGGGCTACAACAGCATCGGCTTCTTCACGCCCGAACCGCGCTACCTCTCCGACAACACCCTGGACGAGATGCGCATCGCCGTGCGCCGTCTGCACGCCGCCGGCCTCGAGGTCATCCTCGACGTCGTCTACAATCACACCGCCGAGGGCAGCGAGATGGGCCCGACGCTGTCGTTCCGCGGCCTCGACAACGCGAGCTACTACCGCCTGGAGGCCGACAATCCGCGCCATTGCGTCAACGACACCGGTACCGGCAACACGCTCAATCTCTCGACGCCGCGCGTCCTGCAGATGGTGATGGATTCTCTGCGCTATTGGGTCACCGCCTTCCATATCGACGGCTTCCGCTTCGACCTTGGTGTGACCCTGGGCCGCGAGGATTACGGCTTCGACCAGCGCTCGGGCTTTTTCGACGCCATTCGCCAGGATCCGGTGCTGTCGCGCGTCAAGCTGGTCTCCGAGCCGTGGGACCTCGGGCCGGGCGGCTACCAGGTCGGTCAGCATCCGCCTGGTTTCGCCGAATGGAACGACCGCTTCCGCGACGGCGTGCGCCGCTACTGGCGCGGCGATCCCGGCCAGCGCGCCGACTTCGCCGACCGCCTGGCCGGCTCGGCCGACCTCTTCGACAAGCAGGCGCGGCGCCCGTGGGCCTCGATCAACTTCGTGGCCAGCCACGACGGCTTCACCCTGGCCGACACCGTGAGCTATGCCGAGCGCCACAACGAGGCCAATGGCGAGGACAACAAGGACGGCACGGCCGAAAACTGGTCGGCCAACTGGGGGGCAGAGGGACCGACCGTGGATCGAGCGATCCTCGACACCAGACGGCGCGTGCAGCGTGCGCTGCTCGCCACGCTCTTCCTGGCGCAGGGAACGCCCATGCTGTTGGGCGGCGACGAGTTCGGTCGCAGCCAGCACGGCAACAACAACGCCTATTGCCAGGACAACGACACGTCGTGGCTCGACTGGAAGCAGGCCGTGGAGGCCGAAGGAGCCGCGCTCACCGCCTTCGTCGAAAGGATCATCGCGCTTCGCCACCACTACGCCGTGTTGCGCGCGCCGCGCTTCCTGCATGGCCAGGACGAGCTGGCGCCGGGCATCAGCGACATCGCCTGGTTCGAAGCCTCCGGTGCACCGGTCGGCAACGACTCATGGAACAATCCCGAGGAGCGGCGGCTGGTGCTGCGTCGCGCCTGGCGCAACGGCAATAGCGAGGTGTCGATCCTGACGGCCTTCTTCAACGCCACCGCCGAGGACCATAACTTCCGGCTGCCGCCGCCCGGCCTGCCGGCACGCCTGCTGATGGACAGCGCTCAGCCCGACGCACCCGAGCGCGATCTCGACGCCGAGGAGATCGTGGTCGGCGCGCGCAGCGTCGTGCTGACGCAGAGCCTGCATAAGGAATAGGGGCCGTGAGCGGCTTCGCCCGCGACCTGCCCTTCGGCGCGACGTTGATCGCGCCCGACCGCACCCGTTTTCGCCTGTGGGCGCCGTTGCAGCAGGAGGTCGCCGTCGAGATCGAAGGCCAGCCGGCTGTTGCCATGACGCGATCGGCGGAGGGCTGGTTCGAAACCGAAGCGCCCTGCGGCACCGGCGCGCGCTACCGCTACCGCCTGGCCGATGGCCTTGCGGTGCCCGATCCCGCGTCGCGGGCCCAGGCCGACGACGTCCACGGGCCGAGCCTGGTCGTCGATCCGCGCGCCTATCGCTGGCAACACCCCGGCTGGCGCGGCCGGCCGTGGCACGAGACGGTGCTCTACGAGCTGCATGCCGGCACCCTGGGCGGCTTCGCCGGCGTGCGGGCTGCCTTGCCCGGACTCGCGGCGCTGGGTGTCACTGCCGTCGAGCTGATGCCGATCAACGATTTTCCCGGTCGGCGCAACTGGGGCTATGACG
>Ga0210402_10000610_pt1 | contig 39656 bp, 40 predicted proteins | sample IncBWC7MmetaG_FD_161055 | JGI IMG/M metagenome (GOLD analysis project Ga0210402, IMG submission 161055) | Forest soil microbial communities from Barre Woods Harvard Forest LTER site, Petersham, Massachusetts, United States - Inc-BW-C-7-M | ecosystem: Environmental > Terrestrial > Soil >...
CATGGTCCACGAGAAGGCGGCGATGCCGAGCCGTCCGAGGAGAAGGAACGTGCCGGCCGCGACGAGAAACAGTCCCCAGAAGATCTGGTCGCCGTCGATGTGTCGCCGATCGCCGTTCATATCGCCTCCGCGGCTACGCTTTTGATCTCGATTCCGGCCATGATGGCCAGCCCGTTGACGACCAGCCTCCGCCCGCCGGGCGCGGCTTTCGTCTTGATCTCCGCTCCCCCCATGATCGGCACGGTGTTCCCGATCACCTCCCACCCCTCGGGGACTTTGATCTCGATGCCGCCCCAGACCACGATGATCTCCAGCTCGGCCGGCCCTGGTTCCATGTCCGCCTTCGTCAGATCGAGCTCGCAGCCGCCCATGAAGGCGATGATCCGGCCGCCTGCGTAGTTCCGCGCCGTGACCTTTTCCTTGCGCACACCGAGGATGGCCCAGATCGTTGACGCCGGCTCACCCGACAAGTGCGAAACACGAAGTCCGAAGGCCCGGGCCACGATCCCCAATCCTCCGAAGATCAGAGCTATCGGCCAGAAGTCGAAGATGGAGAATTGCAGCCAGTCATTATTGAAGACGATCAGCAGGGCGCCGCCCCCGATCAACAGGATAGGCAGCGTCTTGTTGCGGCGGTCCTGAAACTTCAGGATGCCAATGGCGATGAGGACCACCGGCCAGTAGGGAAGAATCCGATCCGCGTCGGCGAGATCGAGATTGTCGAGTGTGAGCAGCACGCCGAGCAGAGTGAAAAAGATGCCGACGATCAGCTTCACGCTGATCTTCGCGCTCGTCCCGTCAACTGCCGGTGGCTGGTTCTGTGTGATCGATACGTTCATGGCGAATCCTTTCGTTGAGCTCACGGCCAAGATACGGAGGGTGATCCCTCCTGTCTGCACGCGACCGGCGAACGGTGGTGGAAAGGCGGTGAATGGCGCCGACGTCACCGCCTTCTCTCTGTGTTCTGCGTGTCTCTGTGGTTAAGGCTCTCTCAACGAACCACTAGAATGCAGCTCATGAAAAGGATCCTCCTGGCCGCCCCTCTTGTCTGTGCCCCGCGGACAGATGCGCCCTGACTTCCCACCCCCTCCTCCCGGCAAGTCCGGCTGGCCGTGGGATTCGCAGGCCGCGGTGCCGCACCGCGACCAGCCCATCCCCCGCATCTCCATCATCATCCCGTCCTTCAACCTCGGGCGGTTCATCGAAGAGACGATTCGTTCGGTCGTGATGCAGCAGTGGCCGGATCTCGAGTTGATCGTCGTCGACGGTGGATCGACGGACGAAACAGTCGAGGTCATTCGCAAGTACGAGCCGTGGATCGCCTGGTGGGCCAGCGAGGCCGATGGCGGGCAGGCCGAAGCGATCAACAAGGGATTGCGGAGAGCGACGGGAGACATCGTGGCCTGGTTCAATGCCGACGACTTTTTCGCCGCCGGCATATTCGCCGCCGTCGCCGAGGGGTGGAGGCGCAACCCGACGGGGATCTATGCGGCGCCGGTGGTGAACTTCTACACGCGCGGGCGGGAGACGCTGATTCGGCCGCGCGGGCTGTCGCTCGAAAACGTCATTCAGTACTGGACGAAGCGATCGCTCTGGCACGACCCGGGGCTCTTCTGGTCGCGCGCGGTCATCGACGCCGCCGGCGGGCCGGATGCTTCGCTTCACTACACGCACGACTTCGACTATCTGGTGCGGGCGCTTCAGCACGCGGACGTCGAATACATCGATCACGTCGCCGCCGGCTTCCGCCTGCATCAGGAATCGAAGACCGTCTCGATGAACGAGCGGATGATGGCCGAGACGACGGAGGTGAGCCGTCGCTACTGGCATCTAATCAATGATCTCGACCTCTCCGGATTCGAGCGCTCGCAATACGAAGCCCGCCTGCGCCGCAGCGCGTCGCGACTTCTGCGCGGCAACGCCGCCGGGTTTCCGCTGTTGTGGAGATCGCTGAAGGAACGTCCGTTCGCGACAGTCCTGCGGTTGGCGATGCTGTTCCCAACGGTTGTCTTCGAGCGTCTCGATCGCCTGCGCCCCGGCCGCTATCTGTGACCAAAACATCTGCGGATACGCCTTTCTCAACGCGTTCGCAGAAGCTCCCTGATCGCGTTTTCGAATTCGCCCTTGTCCGGAACGCCCGTGTAATGCCCGGCGACGTTTCCTCCGCGGTCGACCAGGAACGTCTGCGGCATCTGCTGAACATTGCCGTACGCCCTCGCTACCGTTTCGTTCCCGCGGACGATCGTGTAGTTGACGTTCTTCGCCTTCGCGAATTTCGCGACCACATCGTCGCCCGCGTCATCCATCGACACGCCGACGATCTCCAGTCCCTGCGCCCTGTACCGCCGTTCCAGCTCGATGAGCCACGGCATCTCGACCTTGCAGCCGCCGCACCAAGTGGCCCAGAAGTTCACCAGCACCACCTTTCCGCGATAGTCGGCGAGGCGGACCGTCCGCCCCTCCAACGACCTCAATGCGAAGCCTGGCGCCGGGCCGGCATAGGCAGGCGTCATGAGAGTGATCGAGGCGATGAGGAAAAGGACTCGTCTCATTTCTTGATCCAATCCTTGCCGTCGGCTTCGATGAACTCCTTCGTTCCCTTTCGGCCGGTCAGGCTGAGCGTCAGCGGGCCGCCTTCAGGGTGGACCCGGATGTCGATGTCAAAGAACGGGCAGCAGCGGCGCTCCTGTTCCACCCACTCGGAGACCAGCGCGAATGACTTCGTATCCGAAGGGAAGTCGAATGCATAGCCGTCCGCCAGCTCGTGCACGTCCGTCCTCAAACGGAGCAGCATCGGTCCCAGCTCGTCGAAGTGGCGCGTGCGTTCTTCCGAATTCAGCGCGAGACGGTTGCAGGCAAAGGGCGACTCGTGATCGGCACGGACAGCCGTTTGTGCAGACGCCGCGCAACTGTCAGATGCCGGCGACGCCAGAAAACCAAAGATGGTGATCAACAGATAAAACATGGGCGATTCCTCCTTAGGTTTCACAAGGTAGGACTTCGAGTCGACTTGAGGTCAATGCCTTTGCTGTGAACTGTTCGTGACGTAGGCGATTGGCCTGTGGGGGCATGCGATCATCATCGACATGGATACCGAGCTCACCATCGGAGAAGTGGCCCGCCGCGCAGGCGTCAGCCCATCCGCTATCCGCTACTACGAGTCGGTCGGCCTGGTCGAGCCGGAGCGCCGCAGCGGCGGTCGGCGGCTGTACGGAGAGCTTGCCGTCGAGCGGCTGGCGCTCATCTCGTTTGCCAAGGGGGCCGGATTCACCCTCGATGAGGTTCGGCAACTGATCGACGGCTTCCCGAAGGAGACACCAGTCGGTGCTCGGTGGACGGAGCTGGCCACAGCGAAACTCGTCGAGCTCGAAGCGGAGTCACAGCGCATCGAGGTCATGCGGGGCGCGCTCAATCGAATCATGCGCTGCCGCTGCGTCGAAGTCGATCAGTGCGCGCATGGCATCGCCACGTCACGCTGCCGATAAGCACATCTATACTCGCGCGGCATGAGGCTACCCATCGCCGCCGCCGTGCTCCTTCTCTCCGCGCAAACGATCCTCGCCGCGCCGGTCGATCGTCCGGCCATGGCCGCAAAGGTCCGCGCGGAGTTTCTCCATTCGTGGAAGGCCTACGAGCAATACGCCTGGGGCCATGACGAGCTGCGCCCGATCAGCAAGCAGCCGCGCGACTGGTACGGCCAGTCGCTGCTCATGACGCCGGTCGACTCGCTCGACACGCTGCTGCTCATGGGTTTCCACGACGAGGCGGAGAAAGCGAAGACGCTGATCGTCGACCGCCTCTCCTTCGACAAAGACATCTCCGTGAAGGTCTTCGAGGTGACCATCCGTCTCCTCGGAGGGCTCCTCTCCAGCTACGAGATGACCGGCGACCCGCGCCTGCTCCACCTCGCCGACGACCTCGGCACGCGCCTCCTGCCGGCGTTCAACTCGCCGACCGGCATGCCCTACATGTACGTCAACCTGCGTACCGGCAAGACCTCGGGCGCCCGCTCCAATCCCGCCGAGATCGGAACGCTCATCCTCGAGTTCGGAACGCTCAGCAAGCTGACCCACAAGCCGGTCTACTTCGAGAAGGCGAAGCGCGCCATCGTCGAGTTGTACAAACGCCGTTCGAAGCTCGATCTCGCCGGCGAGGAGATCGACGTCGAGACCGGCACCTGGGTCAGCAAAGCCAGCCATGTCGGCGGTGGAATCGATTCGTATTACGAGTACCTGCTGAAGTGCTCTCGGTTTTTTAATGACAGCGGGTGCGCGTCGATGTGGAAGACCACCATCGCCGCGCTGAACAGGCACCTCGCCGACGAAGCGCCGTCCGGCTTCTGGTACGGCGAGGTGAACATGGACAGCGGCAAGCGCACCGCCTCCGAGTTCGGCGCCCTCCATGCCTTCCTCCCCGCCGTGCTGGTCCTCGGCGGCGACGTCCAACGCGGACGCCGCCTCGAAGAGTCATGCTTCCGCATGTGGACCCTGCGCGGCATCGAGCCGGAGGTCCTCGACTACCGGACCATGACCATCAAAGAGCCCGGCTACCAGCTCCGCCCCGAGATCATGGAATCGGCCTACTACCTCCACCACGCCACCCACGACCCCCGCTACCTGATGATGGGCCAAACGTTTTTCGACGCCCTCGTAACCCACTGCCGCATCGACTCCGGCTACACCACGCTCAAGAGCGTGGTGACGATGGAGAAGGGCGACCTGATGCCCAGCTACTTCCTCGCCGAGACGCTGAAGTACCTCTACCTGCTGTTCGCACCCGAGTCGGTGCTCAATCTCGACAAGGTGGTGTTCAACACCGAGGCGCATCCGTTGAAGAAGCCTTAACCACAGAGGCACATGTCCGCCTTGCGCTGGACACGAACAACCGCCAGCTCAACTACCTCCAGCGAAGCTGCGCATGGACAGCTCGACCGTGCCCGGCCGGCCGCTGAGTGCCTGCGCCATCGCCTGCGCAGCGATTCGGTTGGCCCAAAACTTCTCATCTTTCCGGGGCTGTTCGTCATGACTCATCTCGTCGTGAGTTGGGCGTCGACATCCAGGATGACGATGTCGAACAGTTCGACATACACTCTTGCTCGTTATGACTTTGCGCCGATTCTTCGTCTCTTCTCTGATCGCATCGCTGTCCATCTCTGCCTTCGCGGCGATGCCTGCCCAATCGGTCAAGAATCCTTCTCCTCCGCAGCCAGTGCCCATGCCGCCGCCGATCGCCGCTCCGGTGGATCAGCCCTACGCCGGCCCAGTGAGGCTGGAAGTCGATCTGACCAGCGCCAGGGATCGCGTGGCGCATGTGCGCGAGGAGATTCCCGTCCCGCCCAACGCAAAGGAGTTGGTGCTGCTGTATCCGCAATGGATCCCGGGCAACCACTCCCCGACCGGCCCGATCTCGCGTCTCGCCGGAATCGTCACCAGCGTCGACGGAAAGCGCGTGCAGTGGATCCGCGACCAGATCAATGTGTACGCCTTCCACGTTCCGCTGGGGGCGGCCGCCAGGACCGTAGCGCTGCAGTTCGACTACCTGTCGCCCGTCAAGCCGGCGGAAGGGCGTATCGAGCGGTCTGACGTTATGGTCGATCTTCAATGGAACGAAGTGGTCATGTATCCCGCGGGATTCTTTTCGCGCGATATACCATTCGACGTCACCCTCAAAGTCCCGCAAGGCTGGAAATACGCGACCGCGTTGGAGAAGGCGTCGGAGGAAGGCCCCACGCTGACATTCAAACGGACGACTCTGAACACGCTGGTGGATTCGCCGCTTTATGCCGGCATCCATTTCAAGCAAGTCGACCTTTCGCCCTCGCCGACCGACACCGTTCGCCTGAACGTGTTCGCCGACGATGAAAAAGATCTCGAAATCTCCGCGGACGCCGTCGAAAAACACAAGAACCTCGCCATCGAGGCCGGCAAGCTCTTTCAGTCGCATCACTACGACCACTACGATTTCCTGCTGCTGCTCAGCAGCACCGTCGGTGGCATCGGACTGGAGCACCATCAGTCGAGCGAAGACGGCTCGCGTCCGAACTACTTCACGGAGTGGGACCGCGGCGCTCTGCGCAGCGATCTTCTGCCGCACGAATACACGCATTCATGGAACGGCAAGTTCCGCCGTCCGGCCGACCTGTGGACTCCCAACTTCAACGTCGCCATGCGCGACGACCTGCTTTGGGTTTACGAGGGCATGACTCAGTACTGGGGAAGCGTGCTCGCGGCGCGTTCCGGAATCCGGACGCCGGAGCAGGGGCGATACGTGTTTGCGCGGCTCGCTGCCGGATTCGCAGTCAGCCTCGGCCGCGATTGGCGTCCGCTGGTCGACACCACCAACCAGCCCACGGTCTCACAACGCCGTCCAGTGAGCTGGGTCAGCTGGCAACGTCCCGAAGACTACTACACCGAAGGAGAGTTGATCTGGCTGGACGCCGATACGAAGATCCGCGAAGTTACTAACGACCTAAAATCCCTCGACGACTTCGCGGCGGAGTTCTTCAGCCCTTACAACGGCAGTTTCGTCACGGACACGTACAATCTCAGTGACATCGTCGACGTCTTGAACAGGATTGCGCCGTATGATTGGATGAAATTCTTCCAGGAGCGGGTCTATACACTGCATCCCGCCGTGCCGGCGGATGGAATCACCCGAGGCGGCTACAGACTCGTTTACAGCGACAAGATGCCCTCGTGGTTGACCAGATCGGAAACCCCCGCCACCGGAGCCGATTTCTCGACCTCCCTCGGTTTTTCGGTCGGCGGTTCACGGGGAGGTGCAGCGGAACCGCCAGCGGGCCGGGAATCCAATGACCTCGGGAACGTCTGGTGGAACAGTCCGGCCTTCCACGCGGGCATCACGCCCGATATGCAGATCGTCTCGGTCAACGGCAAAGCGTACACGGCGAAGGTTCTGCGCGATGCCATCATCGAAGTCGAACGCACGAAGCAGCCGCTCGAGTTGCAGTTCCGTCGTGGAGAAGAATACAAGTCATTTTCAATCCCGTATTACGGCGGCCTGCGCATCCCGTCCCTGGAACGCGTCGACGGCACGCCCGACCGTCTCGACGAAATCCTCGCACCCAGCAAACGCCCTCTGCCGGCGATGTAAGCCGGCACGGTTGCGACTTAAACGGCTGGTGGGCATTGCCTGGCTCGGGAAAGTGGAAGCTCACACTGACGCTGCCGCCTCGAGCCTTTGTTCCTTTGCGCCCATGATCGCGAGCCAGAACATGGTCACAACCTCTCCCAGGGCGAAGGGCTGCGTGAACTTGTACGCTGTTGCCTCATACTGAGGCGCCAGGAACCCGGTAACGCTGAGTGCTAACCAGGCGAAGCATGCAATCACCAGAAACACGCCGAGAAAGCGTGGCAGAAAACGAGAGCGATACACCAGCAGGCCGAAGGGAAGGAGCCACAAGCCCCATAAGATCTCGTTGGCCAGGTCAGCCTGGTGATGCAGGCTCAGGAACAGCATCACGAAGGCATCGCGCTGTGGCTTGTCAAAGATGGAGAGGAAGTCCGCGCCGTGAGCAAACAACAAGGCGGCTATGTCGGTGACTGAGTTCATGAAGAAGATGGGCACCTGCACCAGGCTGCCCAGGATCACCATCAACGCCGCGAGCGGCTGGTTGACCCCTCTCAGCAACCGATAAAGTGCCAACGGAACGAACAGCCACAGAGCTGCGCCGGCCAGGTAGCAGACGATGCCGAAGCGAAAGAGCAATTCGTGCGCGACGAGATTGCCCGCGGTTGCTGCTGGGTTCCCGTGTACAAACAACACTTTGGGAACATAGCCGAGACGCACGAACCCAACGGCTGAAGCCAAAATGTATAGGAGGCCTGCCACTCGAGCGTTCTTGCTGAGCAAGGTCATGCGTCCATTCTCCGTTCTTTGGGAGCCAAGTTTCCTTAATGGACGGCGTAAACGTCTACTGCCCCGTCCCCGCGCTGGATCGGGGGTGGTGATCTTGCGTCTTCCTGCCCGTTCGAGATCGCGTCTCAGGTTGTTGACGTGCACGCCGACTGTTGTGCTGCGCGTAGAACGTCACGCCCAGCGCGAGTGCCGAGAGGGAGGTGAAGAGGGAGAGCACGTCGGTCGCGTGCGCGCGGCCTTTCAAGACCATACTGGCGATGCCCGCTGCGATGTAAAAGAGGAATGTGAAACCGGCGATTCTGGCGTTTGTCGTTCGGGTCATGTTTTGCGTCCTTTGATTTTTCTATTTCTTACGCGGCGATTGAACGCACCTGACGTTCGGCCACTGCCTCTTTGTCTTGCAGCGACCGGTGAGCCGGCTGCTTGTACGCTTTTGTGAACAGGAGGCGGCAAAGCCAGAAGATCGTGATCACGACGACGATGAGCACCGGGATTTCGGGGAGATGTGTCGCGCGGATCGCGGGGGTAAACAGCGTTGCGCGCAATCCCGAGCGTTTCATCACCGGATCGCTGGCCGTACCGAGGAATAGGGAGCCTGAGGCGACGAACAGCGCAAGGCCCATGCGCCATACATGACGCACAAGTCGTCGTGCTCCGGTAACACCGCCGCGGATGAGCATGCGAATGTCGCCGGCGGCGGCAAGGGATGCAATCGAGGCAAAGATGGAAAAGAAAATGACGGACCCTCTATCCGTGTCTCTCCAGGCGAGAATCCAGCCGCTCGTTCCTGCGGCAAGGGCGATGATCAGCAGGCCGAGCTCGACGCGGCCCGTCCATTTCTCTCTGCGCATGACGGTCACCGCGGCCGTCGCCACGAGATAAAACGTGAAGACGCCGGCGAGAACATTCCCCCGTTGCGACTTCACGAGCGCCATCGACGCGCCACTGGTGGCCATGATGAGCATCGAGATGACAAAGACGTCCCCCGTCCGTCGATGCAGACGGCCGCCCTTGCGAACAACCAACGCCGCCGAGCCCGCGAAAACGGCGATGATCCCGGCGCAGATATGGACGATCAGAATCGGTGAATAGGTCATCTCACTGCGCTCCATTCCGGTGGCCCCATTTCAGCGGCACTCATCTCTGTTTTCTCCTGCGAGTCAGATCGGTTCGCGATTGCGGCGAAGCCGGACCGCGGCCGCGAGAAAAACCGCGGCTAACGCCAGCCCGACCCAGAGACCGGGCGCGCTGAGAAACTTTGCGGGATCGAGTTGAGACAGCCGATTGATGTCGCCGCCCCCCGTTGGTTTGAGAGCGAACGCCTCGACCATGGCGCCGGTCACCCGATACCCGAGCATGTGCATGAACGACGAGGTGCTGAACACGATCCGTTCGACGGCGGCTACCGCGAGCGGCGGCAATACCGCCCACAGAATCGGGCTGCGCCGCGCCCATGCTGAAATCAGCAGCAGCCAACCGTAGATCGGTGCGAACCACAGCGTATGCACGGTCAGGCCGTAGAACATGATCAGCAGCCCCTGGAAGAATCGAACTTCGCCCCACCATGTGGCTGGGTTTTGACCGCTCCCGAGGAGAGCCATGGTGCCCAGCATCAGCAGGACGATCTGCGCGGCAACGCTGAGCGCGTAGGCGATCAGCGGCAGCACGACGAAAGGAATGCCTGCCTTGGAAAGCACGGTCGTGCGATCGGAGACCGGCAGCGACTTCCAGAACAGAATGCTGCGATCGCGGCGCTCGCCGTAGAGCGCATCGAGGCAGTAGAAGAATCCGACGATGAACGCAGCCAGCATGATCGGAGCCGGCGCCATGCTGAAGTGCGTGGCGATCGATGCGTGCCCCTTCGCCGGGTCGAGCGTCGAGAATTCCCTCATCCTCCTCGGCAGACCAATCGTGCCGAGAGAGGTCGCGAACAGGACGACCGCGGCGACCACCAGCGGTGCGATGTAGATCGAGCGGTTCTCCCATAGTTCCCGCCGCACCGACCAGTACATCGGGCGGGTTTCCGGCATGGAGAGGGGCGCGGCCTGCTGCGGGCCTGGGGGATACGGCGTTGAGAGATCAGTTTGAGAGTTCACGAAGCCGCTCCTTGATTAGCGGTATTACCCATCACCGCAACGAATAGATCGGCGATGCCCGGCGTATGCACGTCGCCGAGTGCGGCGAGCTGCTGGCGGTCAACGCGGTCGAACAGCAGGATGCTGCGGCCGAATACCTGGCGCTCGTGAATCGGCCCCAGCGCCCTCGCGGCCGCGGCGTGCTCGGGAGTCACCATCACTTCCACGAAACGGATCTCGAAGTCTTCCATGCTGCAATCGAAGACGATGCGGCCGTGATTGATGAACATGACGTCGGTGAGGACGTCCTGAATCTCTTCGACCTGATGCGTCGTCACGACGATCGTGCGGCTGCGATCGAAGTAGTCGTTGAGCAGCGCGTCGTAGAACTGCTTGCGAACGAGGATGTCGAGGCCAAGCGTCGGTTCGTCCAGCACCAGCAGCTTTGCGTCAAGGGCCATGACCAGCGCCAGGTGCAGCTGTGTCACCATGCCCTTCGACAGCTCCCTGACCTTGCTGGTTCGCTTGATCGAGGTCTTCGCAAGAAAACTCAGCGCCTTCGCGCGGTCGAATCGCGGATGGACCCCGGCCGCGTAGTCGAGCAGTTGCGAGACCCGGATCCAGCGTGGGAGCACGGCGACGTCCGCGATGAAGGCAACGTCGCGCGTGAGCTGATCGCGCTCGACCCAGGGATCGCGTCCGAGCACCCTCAGCGCTCCCTGGTATGGGGTAAGCCCGAGGATGGCGTTGAGGGCAGTGCTTTTGCCTGCTCCGTTGGGACCGATGAGGCCGAGGATGCGGCCCTCTTCGACATTGAGATCGATGCCGTCCAGCGCGATCGTTGCTCCGAAGGACTTTCGGAGGCCGCGTGCTTCTATGCTTGCCATGGCTTCAGCGCTCCTCCTCGGCAGGATCCGGGGGCGATGGCTGGCGGGGTGCGGCGGCCTCCAGCAACTCTTCCGGCGTCAGGCCGAGCCGCTGAATCATTGCCGAGATACGAGGCCACTGTTCCGCGAGAAACTTCTGACGTTCGGCCTGCAGCAGCAGATTGCGCGCGCCGGCATTGATGAACATCCCGCGCCCACGCTTTGTCTCGACAAGCTGCTCGTCGACCAGTTCCTGATAGGCCTTCAGAACCGTGATCGGGTTGAGCCGGTATTCGGCCGCGACCGTACGCACGGATGGCAGCGGGTCGCCTTCGTTGAGAGCTCCGTCGAGGATCAACGCGACGACACGGTCGCGGAGCTGGCGGTAGATCGGCTGACTGTCGTTCCATTCCCGGTCCATTTCTGAGTTCCGAATAGGTTCGCGCGCTGCGAGCGCTTAGAATCAAGTGGTATAGTGAACTACAACACCTACTCACGGCAAGTCTTTTCTTTGATTCGGCTGACAGGTCGAGCAGGACTGTCCACTTTCGGCTACAGAAACGCGCCGGGGGTGCGTCGGCTTAGGACCCGCTCAATGTGCGCTCGATTGACTCTGTCAGGAGGAAGTTACCAACGATCAAGCTGTACTCGACGAGCGTTGGTGTTTGCGGCGATACATGAGCGAATCCGCGACTTCGATGGCGCGTTCGAGAGGGATTTCGCCGTCAAACGGAGCAAAGCCTAGCGAGACGGTCAGTGGCTGGGGAGCTGATTCGGACGTTGTCAGGAGCGCGTCGAGATTCTCGAACCTCCTGCTTGCGTCCGGTCCACTGATGTTCCAGAGGATTGCCAGAAACTCGTCGCCACCCCAGCGGAAGAGCAGATCGTCGGCACGGATCACGGAACGAAGCGCCGAGGCTACGCGACGGATCACGGCGTCGCCGGCCGTGTGTCCAAGGCTGTCGTTGATCTGCTTGAGGCGATCGACGTCTGCGATGACGACGCAGCCGCTGACGGTTGCGCTGCGGGCGTTCGAACCGTCGCCGACCAGCGCGTGGTATGCGTGACGGTTGAGCGCATTCGTCAGAGGGTCAGTGCGCGCCAGGACTTCCAGACGTTCCATGGCCACGCCGAGCTTGACGTTCGCTGATTCCGCCTCACGGCGAAGTGTGTCCAGGATCGACATGACCATGCCGAATCCGAGCAGAATCTCCAGAACCATGTCGACCACGGACGTGTAGGAGAGGTACGGAAAACGGTTGGCAGGACCTGCTTTCACCGCGATCGCGAAGACGGCCACGTAGTGCAGGAAGTCGATGCCGAGCAGTACCAGCGCTGCCGACATGACGGTGACGCCAACGCCACTCCTCTGCCTGCGTGCAGGTTGCAGCGCCCTGAAGGCGGCCAGGAAACAGATGCCCATGATCGCGGCGTGCGGGATGATCTGGACGTTGAAGTCGGTCGAGAGCAGCGACAGGACCATTGCGGCGGCAAAGCCGGCGGGCAGCCATGCCATCGACAGACGGGCGATCGCTTCCGGTTCACCGACCTGACGGCAGCCACTGATCAGGCAGAACGCGAAAACGTATTCACCAAAGAAATAGATCGCTTCGAGCGGGACCTGGTACGCGGGTCGACTGAACGCTACGGCAAGCGCGCCGAGTGAGACGACCAGCGCCAGCCATCCGGCCGACCAGAATCGCACGATCGGTCTGCGGACCGATTGCGCCAGGAAGGCGAGCAGACTGAGGACGAGAATCGTGCCGATCCACTGGATGATCAGCCCGAGCGTCGTGATGTCCATCGGATTGCGGTGTGGGGCAATTGTAACGGGTTAGCACGATATCCGCGTCTCGCAACGGCCCAGGATCTTCATGAGACGCCGTGCCTTAGCAGATCATCGCTGCAAATCGACGCCAATCGCGGAGGGAAGAGCACTTCTTACCACCGCATCCCACTCCACCCGCCCACCCGGGTTTGGTGCCCAGTCAGGTCGCGTTGGCGAAGTGTCGACGGCGAGGGCCAGGAGATGGCCGTCGAAATCCATGAGAAGTTTGTCGGCGAGAAGGGGCGTCAGCACTTCGTCGATGGTTGCCGGATCGAGGGCGGTGCGGGCGGCCAGCGTCCGGCGGTCGGTGGCTTCGTCGCAGGCGGCGTAAACGTGTGTGGCGAGAGGTGAGAGCACGTGTCTGTCGGCCGTCCGGCAGGAGCGGGTATCAGTGATCTCGATCGAATCGCCGTCGTGGCGCATTTCAAGGCGGGGGCGGGTGGCCGCGCTCTCGTGCTGGTCGCGCCAGAGGCCGAGCCAGGCCACCAGGAGTCGCTGGCCGAGGGCGGGAGGCGGGGCGGGGTTCCGCTCGGCGAAGTAATAGGCGAGATCGCGCATCTCCTCAGGCGGTAGCGGATAGATTTGCGCGTACGCCGGCTCGGGCTTCAGATCGAGTGCGTACGCCGAAGCGTCGCGGTGATAGGGGCTGAAGCGGACGAACTGGATCGGGGTGGCATAGACAGGCGGCGGAAGATGGGAAATCAGCGGGAGCCAGGAAAGAAGCTCGAAATACCACTCATCGCGCTGGCCGGGAACGTCGATCAGAAAGATCCACGAGATCTCCATCGACAGCTCCGAAGCCCACTTGAGGAGTTGCACGTTCATCCATGCCGTGTTGCCCTTCGCCAGCAGCCGGAGGATCTCGTCGTGAAAGCTCTCGATGCCCGGCTGGATCGAACGGACCCCGGCGCCGGAAAAGCTCTGCATATGCCGCCGCCGCAGGTTGGCCTTGGTCTCGTAGAAGATGTCGTACCCGTGACCTTCAAGTTGCGGCAGAACGCTCTCGTGATACTGCATGTCGATGATGTTGTCGACGACCGTGAAACGGCGCACGCCGTAGCGGGCGGCAAGGCGATGGAACTCCTCCACCGCACGCGCCGGGCTCTTGGCGCGGTACGACATGTTGCCGCCGTTCAGCCCGCAGAAGGTGCAGTGCGACTTGGCACCCCACCAGCACCCGCGCGACGTCTCCACCACCACGGCCGGCACGATTGCGTCGCGTAGAGGCGACCGCTCCAGGGCGGTGAAGTAGTCGTCGTAGTCCGGCGTCGGAATCGCGTCCATCGACCAGACCGACGCGCGCGGCGGCTCGATGTCGTTCCGCTGCGCCGTAGCCTGATCAATCACACCGACAGGCGGCGTAATCTGGCGGCCGTGGTCAAGAAGTTGGCGCACCAGAGGAACAATGATCTCGTCGGCTTCACCGGAAACGACATAGTCGACCCACGGGAAGGCGCGCGCAGCGGCGACACCCATCGCCGACTCGCAATTCGTCCCGCCGATCATGGTGATGATGCTGTCGTCGCGCGCGCGGATCGCGCGGAGCAGAGCCAGCGATGCCGTGTGCTGCTGGAATGTCGATGTGCAACCGACGATGCGGGGATGCGACGCGACGATCTCGCCGGCGAGCTCGTTCGTAAACCGCGCTGCCTCGTCGCGGAGCCTTAGAAGGAGCGTTGCCGGGTCGGTGTCGAGCACGGCCGCGCGGCCTTGTGCCATCTCCGAGGCGATCTCCGCGAGATAATCATCATCCACCGCACTCATCTCGGGAAAAGCCGCGGCCGCGAAAGTCCATTCGCCGATGAACAGCGTCGTGCGTGAATTCAGGACGCCGTCATACGCATGCATGCCGATCCTGGCGGCAAAGTCGAGGCTGGCGTAATGGGTTCCGACGGAGATGCCGGCGCCACGAAGCTCAGCCGTTAGCAATCCCAGAGCGATCGAGGGGCGTTCGACCGCGGCGTACGGCATGGAAACGAGACAGACGTCCATTGCGAGGTTACCAATTTGTGGCTGCTTGCTGAAAGAGTCAAGAACGGGGGTAGGGAAATTGCTTCCTGCCATCACTCCTATTAGTGACGAAAGGAGGAGTATTCAATGAGCGAACTTCGAATGCTTTACGGCGTCACCATTCACGATTCCATCAAACGGGGTAACCAACAGGAAATGCAACAACTTCTCAGTGAGGCCCAGGCCCAGCACGGCGACCTCAGCCAGGGCATCAGCGACCTGCAGAAGGCGTTGGGCGGCGGCAGTCATCCCCGTCCCCTCTACGGCGTGGTCATCCACGATTGCATCAAACGTGGAAACCAGGACGAGATGAAGAAGCTCCTCGACGAGGCCCGGCAGGCTCACCAGCAGCAGGGAGACCTCGGCAAGGCGATCTCGGACCTGGAAGGCGCGCTCGGAAAATAAGGAGGACGCAATGGCAACAGGACCGATCCCGCCTTACGGCGCCGCCATCAACGATGCCATCAAACGCCAGGACAAGAGCGCGATGAAACAGCTGCTGGCGCAAGCCAAGGATCTCCACCAGCAACAGGGAGACCTCGGCAAAGCGATCAAGGATCTGGAGGCGGCGCTCACGAAGAAGTAGGCAATGGCCATGGAAGAGAAAAAGCTGCCGCACCGCTATGCCACGGTCGACGACTTCGCCCGGAGCCACCCCATTCATGTGGTCTGGGAGATCACGCTGGCGTGCAATCTCAAGTGCATGCATTGCGGATCACGCGCCGGCAAGGCGCGTCCCTCGGAGCTGACGACCGAGGAGTGTATCGATGTGGTGCGGCAGCTGGCGCGGCTGCGCGTGCGCGAAGTGACGGTCATCGGCGGTGAGGCTTTTCTTCGCCGCGACTGGCTCACCATCATCCAGGCCATCAGCGATCACGGCATGCACCCCAGCATGCAGAGCGGCGGGTTGGCGCTGAATGAGGATCGCATTCGCGCGGCGAAGGAGGCGGGGCTGCGCTCGTGCGGCGTTTCGCTCGACGGTTTACCGGAACTGCACGACAAACTGCGCGGCGTAAAGGGGTCGTTCGATCACGCCATGCGCGCGCTACGCCTGCTGAAGAAGTATGACATCCCCAGCAGCGTGAACACGCAGATCGGCGCGGCGACGTTGCCTGATCTGCGCGAGCTATTGCATCAGATCGCCGACGCCGGCGCGCGCAACTGGCAGATCCAGCTCACCGTGGCCATGGGAAACGCCGCCGACCACGATGAGATCCTCATGCAGCCCTACCAGATCCTCGAGTTGATGCCGCATCTGGCCGAGCTGTTCGACGAGGCCCTCTCCCTCGGCGTGTTGATGCAACCGGGCAACAACATCGGCTACTTCGGCCCGTACGAACATCGCTGGCGCGTCACCGACATGGAGATCGGTCACTTTCAGGGTTGCGCGGCGGGCCATACCGGTCTCGGCATCGAAGCCGATGGCACGATCAAAGGCTGCCCGTCGCTGGCCACGGCCGACTATTCCGGCGGCAACGTACGCGACATGACCATCGACGACATCTGGAATCATTCCGATCAGCTTCGTTTCACCCGCGACCGTACCATCGACGATCTGTGGGGCTTCTGCCGGACCTGTTACTACGCCGACGTTTGCCGCTCCGGATGCACCTGGACCAATCACACTCTCCTCGGCCGCGCCGGGAACAACCCTTACTGCCACTACCGGGCACTGACACTGGCGAAAGAAGGGAAGCGCGAGCGCATCGTGAAAGTGGAAGAAGCGCCGGGCAAACCGTTCGACGCCGGCCGCTTCGCTCTGCTGCTCGAGGCGATCGACGGCTCCGGAGAGGCAGTCGTCCAGGAGCCACCGCCCCCTCGGGCGAAGAGCGAGATCGTACGTTCGACGACCGACCGCGTCCCGCCGAGCATGACCCTCTGCCGCGGCTGCGAGCAATACACCTATCCCGGAACGCAGATCTGTCCATTCTGCGGCGGCGACATCGTCACGCTCGCTGACGACTACGCGCGACGCCAGCGTGAGATCGCCGAAGCCGCCGCGCGGCTGCGGGCGATGCTTTCAGCGAGGACTAGCGCTGCGTTATCATTTCCAACGGATCCGCCTCTGAAACTCAACGCCGATATCTGATTTCGTCTCCCACCTCTCCCACCGCGCACGGCGGGACCGCTCGACGTGTGTCCCGCGAACGATTGAGACGAAATGACTACCAACGATTGGGTCCAAGACTTTTTTCACGGCCTTGCCATTAATTTCTGGTTGGCCGTAGCACCCCCTCCCGATGCCGATCTGCCGTTTCTGGAGAAGGTATTCGGAGCGCCCGAAGGCAAGGCGATTCTCGATGTCGCCTGCGGCGCCGGACGACACAGCATCCCCCTTTCCCGGCGCGGCTACGCCGTCACCGGCGTCGATCAGTCCGCGACGTGCCTGAGTGAGGCGAAACTCCGTGCGGATGTGCCTATCGACTGGCATCACGGCGATATGCGTGATCTTCCATGGCGGGACCGTTTCGACGGCGCGCTCTGCTTCGGCAACAGCTTCGGCTATTGCGATCGCGAAGGGACGGGCGCGTTCATCCGGACGCTTTCGGCATCGCTGAAGCCAGGCGCCGCGTTCGTCCTCGAGAGCGGCGCGATCGCCGAGTCGCTTCTCCCAACGCTGCAGACGCGCCGCTGGATGGAAGCCGGCGACATCCTCTTTTTCTCCAGCGCCACATACGACACCTCGGCCAGCCGGCTCGACGTCGAATACTCGTTCGTACGCGGGTCCGTACGGGAAACGCGCACGGCGCATACGTGGATCTTCACGACTGGCGAGCTTCGCGAGCTGCTCGCCGGCGCCGGTCTCGTCATCGAGCAACTCAGCTCGACGCCGGCCGGCGACCCGTTCCGCCTCGGCGATCCGCGGCTGTTGGTGGTGGCCAGGAAACGGTAAGAACACTGCCCCGCAAGAGCTGGACGGCCAAAACCGGTAAGCCAACGGACCCGGAGGCGACTCGTCGCCTCCGGGAGTCCATTCGTGGACCCAGCGAGGCAAAGATTTGGATCCGCGAGGCAAAGTTTTGCCTCCACGAGGCAAAGTTTAGGTCCACGAGGCAAAGTTTTGGGTCCGCGAGGCAAAGTTTTGCCTCCACGAGGCAAAGATTTGGGTCCACGAGGCAAAGTTTTGGGTCCGCGAGGCAAAGTTTTGCCTCCACGAGGCAAAGTTTTGGGTCCACGAGGCAAAGTTTTGGGTTCGCGAGGCAAAGTTTTGGGTCCACGAGGCAAAGTTTTGGATCCGCAAGGCAAAGTTTTGGATCCGCAAGGCAAAGTTTTGGGTCCGCAAGGCAAAGTTTTGCCTCCACGAGGCTATTCACTGACTCCGGGAGGGGCGCGCACCTGCCGGAATTGGTGGTTAGCAGGTCTGCTGCTCGATCGCCGCAAGCGCCCTGGCTACCTGCTTGTCCCTTTTCTCGATCTTCCTGCATCGCCCGATGACATCCTCGATCAACGCCCACGTCACGTTCGATGGCTGGTAGCGATCGGGATTTGACTCGGCCACGTGCCGGCCGAGGGCGCCGAGGGCGGTGTGGTACGGGAGGGGGGTGGCGAGAGTGTTGCGGGACAGCGCATCGATGTAGCGGGCCACCAGGAGACCGACGGCGGACGATTCGACATAGCCTTCGACGCCGGTAATCTGGCCGGCGAAGAAAATGCGGTCGTCGCTCTTCGCCTGAAACGTCGGGCGAAGATGCCGGGGACCGTTGATGAAGGTGTTGCGGTGCATGGATCCGAAGCGCGCGAAGACCGCGTTCTCCAGTCCGGGGATCATCTGGATGACGCGCTTCTGCTCCGGCACCCGCATCTTGGTCTGGAAGCCGACGATGTTGAAGTAGTCGTCCGACAGGTCTTCCTTGCGGAGCTGAACGACGGCGTGTGGCCGGTCGCCGGTAACCGGATGCTCGAGTCCGACCGGCTTCATCGGACCGAAACGAAGCGTTTCGATCCCGCGCGAGGCGATCTCCTCGACCGGTAGACATCCTTCGAAGTGCGCCGCCTTTTCGAAGTCATGCGGGGCGAAGACCTCGGCGGACAGCAGCGCGGCGACGAAGGCTTCGTACTGCTGTTGCGTCATCGGCGCGTTCAGGTAATCGGTCGATGAGCCCTTGCCGTAGCGCGATTTCCAGTACAGTTTCGACATGTCCAGCGAGTCGGCGGCGAGGATCGGCGCGATGGCGTCGTAGAAGTACAAACCGTCGCGCCCGAGGAACTCACTGATGGCATCGAAGAGCGGCTGCGAAGTGAGCGGGCCGGTAGCGACGACGAGGAAGTCGTAGTCGCCGCGATCAAGCGATAGAACCTCGTCGCGCCGCAGCGTGATGTTCGGCTCTGCGCCGATGGCGCTCGTGACCGCGGCGGAGAAGCGCTCACGATCGACGGCGAAGGCGTCGCCGGCGGGAACCCGCGCCTCCGTGCCGCATCGGATGACCAGCGAGTCGAGTATCGCCATCTCCGCCTTGAGCAGGCCGACGGCGTTGGTGATGTTCGAGGAACGGAACGAGTTCGAGCAGACGAGCTCCCCGAGGTTGGAGGTCTGATGCGCCGCCGTCGACTTCGAGGGCCGCATCTCGAACAGATCGACCTGATGCCCTCGGCGCGCCAGCCCGAACGCGCATTCCGAGCCGGCCAATCCGGCACCGATGATCTTGACCCGGGCCATTAGATCCTTCGCTTCGCTCAGGATGACGACGTCTTCGCGCCGTCAATTCGACGGTTCGTTGGACGAAAACACCGAGGCCCCGTCCGCGCGGATCTCGCCGAACTTCTGCTCGAAGATGGAGATGTTCTGCGCCAGCGCCTCGAGCAACTGCTTGGCATGCAGCGGCGTCATGATCACCCGGCTGTAGATCTTCACATCCGCCCGCCCCGGAACGATCCGGCCGAGGTCGATCACGAACTCGCTCGGCGAATGAATAATGTTGGCGAAGTTGATGTACTCCCCCTGGGCGACGGCGTCGTCAAGGGTGATGCGGATGGTTGGCTGCGGTTGCTCGTCCATGGAAGCGAGGATACCGCACCGACTAGGTCGAAATTCCCGGCGATCGAATCGTCGTGCCGGCCACTCGCCGCCATCGATGAAGATCGTCTTTGAAGATGATCCGCCGGCGCGTTCCGCGCCAACGGAGTATCGATGTCAAAACAGCTTCTTCAGGGGCACGAAGATGTGGCTGACGGTAATCTGGATTGCTGGCGCAACAGTCGACGCAGTTTGCACCGGTTCCGAGGGGCGTGCCTCCCTGCTGGTCTCCATCGTGCTGTTGGCAAGCTGGCTCGTGCGAACTTCCTTGCCGCCCGGAAACGGGCCGGTCCCTCCGCCGCCGTTGCTGGTCCAGGTCGACCCGGTCATATAGCAATTCTTGTGGATGTGCTACCGATGAGCTGACCGATCACGCTGTTGTTGATGGCGATGATCTCGTTGTTTGATGCCGCCCGTTGACAAGTGGATCTGATTTGCGAACGTGGCCGCGCCGAAGGCCTTCTCACACAGCGTGTTGCTCGGCGAAATCGTGAATGGCGACAGAAGACGAACGGTTAACGGATCCCGCGCGTTCACTCTCCGAGCAGGACGATCGTGCGCGCGTCAGTTGCGGAATGGGCAGCATCCGCACTACGTCGAACGCGCCGGCCTTGATCCAATGCCGTGCGGCTGCTCATGCCCCGTGCGGCCGTCACAGCGATCGCCGCAGCGCCCATCCGCTAATACCATCAAAATGGGAAGTCGCTCAGATCGCGCTCACGGCCGACTCAAGGTATTCAGACCAGATGTCCAGCCTCCGATTGAACCAGAGCAAATGCTTGTCTAGCTCCGCGTCGGTTGCGATCTCCGCGATGTGTATGCACAACGCATCTAACGGAGACGCGACGTCGCCCGGCTCGAACTTCCATTGCGAATTTCGCCGACGAAAGCGCGGTACCACGCTCTGCATGTCTCCACCAAAGAAAGTGGCATAGCCATCGGCGACGGAGTTGATAACGCCCTGCCGGACCATGAACCGCGCCGTCGGAAGGCCGTCGACAATATCCAAAAATGCCGTCCGAACGTCGCGAAAGACACTCCAGACCTCTATCGCAAAGAACGTCGAGCCGGTGCGTTGGCTCGCCCGTTCGAACACCAGCTCGGTGATTGACCGGAAGAGTTCCGCTAGGTCGGGACGAACCGCTTTGCGCGTGATGTCGCGGACGATCCGCCGAAGCGCGATCAGTCGAAGAATCGCCTCTTCCGGCTCGGCGGCGGTGAACAGGTCTTCGCAGAAACGATCGACGATGCCGAGGACGTTCTCGAACGCCTTTTCGGTCGAAGTGCGAGGCGTCAGGAGCGCGGCCTCAATCGCGAGTTGTCCGCGGGTGATGGAATCGCACACGGCCTCGACACGCGAATCACCCATCGCGTCTGACACCGCAAAGCGGAGATCGGCCGAAAGAGCGGAGTGGTCCGGGAGCTGCGCCGCGAGCACGAGACGCACCGCGTCTGCGAGATCGCAGGCTGAAAACTCGTGCACGAGCACTGGCGCGAAGGTAGCGGGGAGGATGCGTTGATGGAGTAGGTCGACCATAGCGTAGGTCAGCATCGATTTCATGCGCCGCGTCGACAGGCGCACCGTTGCGCCGAGATGACGGGAGAAGGATTTGAAGAGTGCGGGGTCGTTCAGCGCGACGTGAATCGCGGTGTGCTTCACCATTTCAACGATCGGCCACGCGCCATCGGTGAGCCGCGAGCAGGTGGCGACCGGATTCGAAGCGGCGGTGCCGATGGCCGTCATGAACAGCTCAAGGATCGTTTCCATCTCCACGTGCGTCGCTTTGTGATTGCGCGCGATTCGCAGCGCCGCAGCGACTTTGCGCGTGCAGGACCACGCCTCCAACTGCCACCGCTGCGGATCTGCGTCTTGGCCGATCATGAGGAAGAGCAGCCGCGCATGTCCTTCGGCCTCTAGCACTACGGGTGTGAACGTGACGTGCGTCTCTCGAATGAGATCAACCTTGCTTTCGAATAGTTTCAACGCCTCCTCGCGGCGCACGACGCGGAACGCACGCACGCGAGAGACACAGTCGGGGCACACGCGGATGTGACGCAGCTCGCCCGGCGATGCAGCATCGCTGTTTTCGAGAATGTCATTGAGGCGAACGAGTTTCGGGCAACCGCACAGTGCACTGTTGGCGGCAGAAGCGGAGGATGGAACGAGCCCGAGGAGGCCCTCCAGCTCGCGATCGGAAATCTGCGAATCGGGAGAATCGTACATTTCACCGGCTTTCGATGAGGTACTTCCGAACGGGAAATCCTCCCGGGCTTTTCCCTTGTCTGGCGACTGCCGCAAATGTCGGGCCATCTCGTCCAGATCGGACTCATCGTAAGCAGCCATCATCGTCTCCTTATTCGTCGTGATTGGGATTGAGAATCCTGCGGAGTTCTTTCTTTGCTTTGTTCAGCCGTTCATAAACAGCCGCCTTGGTCAGGCCGAGATCCACGGCGATGTCCGCGACTTCGTCGCCAAGAATAGTGCGCTCGACAACGACTTGCTGTTTGAGCGGAAGGGTTTTGACAGCCTCTAGGAACTCGTTGTGGCTGACCTGATCATAGGGGGTCTTGCTGTCCTCGAGCGCCTCCACGTCCTCGGCGCCGCCCTCGCAGAACAGGATCATGCGACCGCCAGCGCGACGCCGGTCCAACGCGACATTTCGCGCGACCTCGGCGATCCATGAGCGGACTGGGCGAGACGCATCCAAGGTGTCGATTCGGATGAGCAGCCTGACGAGCGTCTCCTGCGCCGCGTCGCGCGCCGCATCGTCGTTGTGCAGAATCGCCATAGCACTTCGGAACGCGACCTGCCCGAATCGCTCGGACAATTCGTCGATGGCTTCCTCGCGCTGTTCCGCGCTTCCCAGTTGTGCACGCACAACTAGCTTTGCGTCAGTCAACAGCTTGAGATCTTTCGGGGGCTGATCTCCTTCCATGGACAAGTCCTCTTGGGTTGATGAGACCGTCGCTTCAATCGCCACCGTTCCACCTCCCGCCACGCCCCCCTAACACCGGTTCGTTTCTATGAATACGCTCGAGGTCGCAAATTTTCAAAGAGGCTGATGAAAAAGATTGCCGCCGTTCTGGTAGTGGCAGATTGGATACGGCGAAGCGTGCCGATTTTCAAAATTCAAGTTGTTTTTTGACGAAACGGCCGAAGCTGCGTTTCCTTCATGCCCCCGCCTGAACTCGAAGGGAGGTGTTGAACGGAGCGGGGGGCCAACAAGAATACGACCCCGAAACGCGAGCGCGCCCCGGAGTCGGTCGACCGAAACGTAACGGCCTCTCAGAACTTTCGCGAGATCGGAGGCCGCACGCGCTCCAAGTCGAACCAAGGATGGGGTCCCCCGGCCCGTCTGTCAAGGGCCGGTCTGCTCCAAGGCAGCCCGCACTCCATGAAACGGGGGATTCATGGCCGTCCTTTCTTTCGAGGTACCTCACGGCTTGCCGGCCGGATATACGCTTCCGACGAAGTATCGCCTTCGCCTGCGTCAGCGGTCAGCAACCGCAACGATCAAATCCGCCGCTATGGCGATCCGCGAGCTTGCCGTTGCGATGATGACCGCCACCATTGCTTGGCGTGTCCTGCACTCGTCCATTTCGCTTCCACTGAAGTTCGCCCTCCTCATCGTCTTCGTGCTGGTGGTGGTGCGTTGCCAGCGCGGCCTCGAGAATCTGACACACGAGGGTTCCCACTACAACCTCTCGCGTAATCACGCGCTGAACGACTGGTTGGCGGACCTGCTCGCTGCCTTGCCGACGTTCCAGCGCGTGGGCTCCTTCCGCGGAACGCACGTGCCGAAGCATCACTTGCTGTTCGGAACCGTTGACGATCCGGACCTCAATCGTTACGCCGCGTTCAACGCGAAGACTATCGACCGCTCGTCGCCGTGGCGCTACGCGCGCTCGGTGATCACACGACTACCGCGGTACGTGGGCGGGTGGTGGTGGGGTGTGGGGACGAATCCGCGTATCATCGCGTTGGGTCTCGCGTGGCACGCGATCGTTTACATCATGCCCCTTGCGCTGATTCTCGGACCTCGGGCGGCGCTGGGTGCATGGTTTCTCTTCTGGCTCTGTCCCTTCGCACTTCTTCTTCCGCCGGTCCGCTTAATCGCCGAAGCCGAGGAGCACGTGTACGAAGGCGCCAACACGATCTTCCACGCGACGGTCTCCAACATCGGATTGCTGCACAGACTGTTCTTTCACCCGAATGGCGACGCTTATCATCTCGCGCACCATCTTTGGCCCTATGTGCCGCACCATCAACTGCGGTACGTGCACGAGGAGCTCAGCGCCCTCGATCCGGTTTATGCAGTGTCGCGCATGCGAACGGGCCTGTTGCAGGAGCCGAACAGTCCGGGAGAAGGGAGGAACGTCCGTGCGTAACGTGACTATAGCCATCGATGCTGCGGTTTCTGCGAAGTTCCCTGAGCTCTTATGCGGCGCGTTCATCGTCAAGGGACTTACCGGGATCGACGCCGGGCAGTTCCTCGTCAACGCGGAAACGCTCAAAGCGCGATTGGCGGCCGAGGGACTGACTGAGGAGACGGTGCTCACGCATCCGGCCATATCTGGATGGCGCCGTGCGATTCAAACCCTCGGACTCAAAGCGGCAAAGTTCCGCAGCAGTGCGGAGCAGCTTGTTCGGCGTGCTGCGCGCGGCGATGAGATCAAGGCGCCGGGCGACCTCGTTCGGCTGTACTGCCAGCTCTCCGCGCTGCATGTTGCGCCGCTCGGTGGCTACGACATACAGTCGCTTCCGTCGACAGACATCGTCGTCCGGTTCGCCTGCCCCACGGACGACTTTCACCCCCTCGGTGGAACGGACGGCGAGATGGATCTACATGACCGCATTATCGTTTACGCCGCGGGCAGCGATGTGATCTGCTGGGCCTTCAACGTGCGCGACGACCGGCGCACCGCGCTGACAGAGCACACGAGCATGGCACTATTCACTACCGAAGCCGTCTTTCCGGAGCAGAGAGCGGCGAGTTGTCGCGCACTCAGCGAGCTTCGGGAGAATCTGGTGAGCGCCGGGGCAAGCGCCAGTCCGATTCTGTGGACGACCGGCGACTTGATTCAGCTAACTTCGGGGCTCTGATTGGTCGGGCAGGGGGGATTTGAACCCCCGACCACCTGAACCCCATTCAGGTACGCTACCAGGCTGCGCTACTGCCCGACTCGGGTCCATCCTAACACGGCGGCTGAGGGGGTATTCCGAGGCCTACAGCCCCGCGGCCCAGAGGATCAGGTACTTCGTGATCTCGATGTTCTTCGTCGTCGGCGTGATCACGATTTCTTCGATCTCGCGGGCTTTGGACTGCATCTCGTCGCGGATGACTTCCAGCTCCCGTTCCCATGCGCGCTGGATCTGGCGGATCTTGGTGAGGTAGTCGTCCTCGCGGAGGGAGTGGGGGGCGTCGGTGAGGGAGGCAGGCTTGCCGCTGGTGATGTTGTAGATGGTCTGGCCCCAAGCCACGTTCACGTCGGGGCCGCGCTCGTCGGAAGGGCCTTCGTCGCTGGCGTCGCGCTCGCGCTGGTCACGCTCGGAGAGCTCCTTCACCTGGTCGATACGGCGGCGAAAGGTACCCTCCAGGCGCTCCTGCTCGTCACCGATGCGGCGTTTCGCTTCTTCGTTGCAGCGGGTAAGGAAGTCGCGGCGCGATTCGCCCAGTTGCGAGTACATTGCGAATTCGGGGTTGTGGAAGACGGTCAGTTTCGCCGTGCCGGCCACGTATTGCCGGAAGGCATCCTCCGATTGCAGGGCGCCCTGCATCAGGATTTCCGGCTTCAGGGCATCGTCGACGTCGTGATTCGGATCGGGGACGGCGCGGATGTCGAGTTTCTCCGGATCGATGGCCCTGGCATCGCTCCACTGCACCGAGCCGTCGCCCGCCCGCATGGGCGCAACGAAGCTTTTGACGGTGTCGACGTGGACGCCGCTCCGCGGCTCGTTCTGCGTGATGATCGCTTCTGCGAGCAGGTGCGGCCGGTAGGCGCCGCGTCCGCCGAAGACGTAGAGCTGCTCGAGCGACGGGGAGCTCCGCATCGTGAATCGCGGACGGCGTGCCGTCGGCGCGTCGTCGCTACGCTCGACGGTCAGCCCGTGTGCGACCGGATGAGCATCGATGACCTGGCCCGGAACATTGGTCAGAGCGGCGCGGACAGCATCGCGCCGATCCGGCGGCATGAGGAAGATGATGCATCCGCCGCCGCCGGCGCCGCAGACTTTTCCCGCCCACGCTCCGGCTCCCGTCGCGGCCTCGATTGCTGCATCGATCTCGGGTGTGGAAATGCCGTCGAGGAGCGCCTTGCGGTTCCGCCACTCGTGATTCAGGGCTACGCCGGCCGCTTCGAGATCGCCGCTCTCCAACGCCTTCTCCATCTCGATGGCGCTTTCAGCAATTTTGGCGAGCCCGTTGTGAACCTTCTTCTTGCCATCGATCTGGCGTTTGTAGATGTCCCAGTTGTTCGTGCCGGAAAAATGGGCCACTCCGGTGTAGTGCAGCAGCATGTGCTCGGCAAGGCGGTCGACTGGCAGCGCAATCTGATGGCGTACCACCAACCCCGGATTGAGGTGGATGGCCATGAGGCCACCGTAGACGGGGGGGTAGTAATCCTGGATTCCAGCGGGGACGCGGATGAGACGCGTCTCCAGGTCGCGGACGAGCGCGATGAGGTCGTCGCCCTCCACCGGCGCTCCGGCGACCTCGGAGAGCGCGCGGACGAGCGTGATCGTCAGCGCCGAGGAGCCGCCGAGGCCCGAGCCGCGGGGGGCGTCGGTACGGGTGGTGATGCGGATGCCGGTGAGACGGAAATGCTCGAGGGCGCGATGAATCAGCGCCGCCTTCTGATCGGCGGCCAACTCGTGCAGCGAGGCATAGGTTTGTTCGTATTGCTGATCGGTGAGATTGATCTCGATGGCGTCTGTGCCAGTCTCAGCGACTTCCGACTCCGCGTGATACGAGATGGCGACGTTGATGGTGCGCGAGCCGGGGTGGAAGAGATAGAGGGGCCAGAGGTCGAGAGTACCGCCAGCGAGATCGGCGCGCACCGGCGCGCGGACAATGACCTTTTTCATGAGGTTGGGATGCGTCCGATGGAAAGCGTGTGACTGCTAGAAGAGTGCCCGCCGCCTGGTCGCAAAGGCAGCCAGTTGCTGGGCCGGCGTGGCGAGTTTGGAACTGAAGGAAGCGACGCTGTTGCGAAAGGCCGCCAGCGAGTCGCCGCGCAGCGGGTCGGGCGTGATCGACCTGAGCTTGAGCGGATCGAGCCACGTCCCGTTGTCGGAGATGCGGTAGTCGAGGTGCGGCCCGGTGGCCAAACCGGTCATGCCGACGTAGCCGATCACCTCGCCTTGCGTGACGCTCTTCCCGGGCTTGATCCCTTTGGCGAAACGCGAGAGATGGAGATACGACGTTTCGATGCGGGAGCCGTGGCGGATGCGGACGTAGTTGCCTTCGCCGTGGTTGTAGGTCGCGTCCACGACCACGCCGTCGGCCGTCGTCATCACCGGCGTGCCCACCGGGGCGCCGTAGTCAACGCCGTGGTGAGGCCGGAAGTAGTGAAGGAGGGGGTGATAGCGGCTCTTCGAGAATCCTGAAGTGATCCGGCTGAACTGCAGCGGTGCGCGCAGGAACTGTTTGCGAAGCGGGCTCCCGTTGCGGGCGTAGTAGCCGGCGCGGCCGTCGGGCGTCTCACAGCGGAAGGCCTCGTACGTCTGACCACCGTGAACGAAGCGTGCCGCCACGATCGGGCCGTATCCGATGAGATCGGCGCCCGCGAACTTCCTTTTCGTCACCAGGCTGAAGGAGTCGCCCTTCTGCAGCGCGAAAAAGTCGATGTCCCACTGGAAGACGTCGACGAGCTCCTGCACGAGCTGCGGTCCTTCGCCGGCGTTGCGGAGAGCTTCCCATAGCGAGGAGTCGATCTGGGCGGAAACGGCGGTTTCGATCTCCGTCTGATGCGCCTGGTAGGGGGTGATGGCGAACCCGGCATTGCCGCGGACGGCGTCGATCTCTCCCCAGCCTGTCACCTTCATCTCGACGCTGTCGACCGTCCCTCGGGTGTCGTAGTGGAAACGGAGAAGGTGGCCTGGGCGGAGGCGGCGAAGATCGACGGTCTTGCCGAATTCGTTGTTGAGGATGGCCGCGTCGGAGCGCCCGAGGCCGCCGGCAAGAAGGACGGAATCGAGCGTATCGCCGTCTTCCAGCGTCAGCACGACAGAGTGTTCGGGAAGCGTGGCCGGTGTCGGAGCGGCCAGGGCGTCGTAGCGAATCTGCGGAGGCACGATCATGGCGGCGCTGGAGACCGCCATGGTGGGCTGGGTGAGGGCGTCGTTGTTGCTGACGGCGGCCAGGATGAAGGGAATCGCCAGAGGCAGCGCGACGGCCACATATGCACGAGGCTGGCGGGCGAGACGTCGCAGAGACTCACCGATTGCGAACTGTCGTTTCATCGATCTGGAACCGGTACCGGGGACGAATCGACGAGATCGTACCATGTGCCCCACCCTCCCTGCCTCCTGGTTACCAGATTAGTGGATTGGTGGACTCGTGGATCAGGGACTGGTCGGGACCCCTCGGCCTGATCCACGAATCCACTGACCTACTGCTTTTCCGAGGGCTCCATCGAAAGCACCTGCATCGGCGCTTTCTCCGTGTCATCGTGAACCGGGCCGGCTTTGTGGAAGGTCAGCGGGACGGTGAACGTCGCCAGGCCGATCTGGGCAACCGGTTGGATCGACGTCACCAGCAACTCCCTGGTCTGACTGACAGTGCGGTTCACCTTCAACTGGGTCTCGCCGTTCACCGGGGCGCGGTTGTTGATCGTCGTAACGTTGACGATCTGTCTGAGGGCAAAGCCTTTAATGTTCGAGTTCTCGGCCGAGATCAGGTCGTCCAGGTCGGGATTGCCGGTGTGCAACGCGCCGCTTGCCAGGAACGTGTCGCCGATGTCGCCGAAGGCGCTCGTGGTCCACTTGTCGATGGTTGTCTTCACCGTCTGGGTCAGCGGCAGGTTACCGAAGGCGACGGTGATGTCATAGCTCATGATCAGGCGGTAGTGCTCGGTCGGAATGCCGGCCACGGTGGGCTGGTCAGGCATTTTGGTGACGTCGATCTTCTTGTTGGCGATCGTGATTTTCCGGGAACCGATGGAGGTGGCCACGCTCGCGGCGTTCACCTCTACGAACGATTTCCGGCTCGGGTCGATGAAAGTCATCGACCGCGAACCGTTGGTGGCGATGATGTAGGTTCCGGCGGGGTAGGCATTGCCGGAGATGAACTCGACCCGAGAGCGGTCGCCGTCGATGATGGCACGGCCGACGCAATCAGTAGCCGGGATCGATTCGAGGTCGGAAGAGGTCGTCTGCCGGAACTCGTACTGGATCGCTGCCGAGGCAGATGGAGCGGTGATGACGAGCAGCATGACTGCAAATGCCAGCAAGTTCTTTTTCATCAATAACCTCAGTTTCCACTGAGTATAACTCGCTCACCGGGAAATACGACTTTCCGGTGGGGCGTTGGGGCAGCCCATGTTGATCAGGAAGTTTTTCGCTCTGTCGCTGTGTGCGGCAGCGCTTTCGGTTCCGGCCGTCGCCAAGACCAATCCGGACTCGCTGGATGAGGTGATCAAGAAGGTCCAGCTTGCACAGGCCCAAACGACCACGATTCAAGCGGACTTCCGCCAGGAGAAGACGCTGGCGCTGCTGGCCAGGCCGGAGGTCTCGACCGGCCGTTTCGTCTACTCGAAGCCGAACAACGTCCTCTGGTCCTACGACGCCCCGAAGCGGGTCACGATGCTGATCGCCGACGGCATGCTGACCACGTACTACCCCGACCTCAACAAGGCGGAGCGGATCGAGGTGAAGCGTTACCAGGACCGGATCTTCAAGTACATGGGAGCGAGCGGAGCGATCGACGAGCTCGGCGCCTGGTTCAACTTCACCTTCACGAACACGTCCGACAAGCCATATTTCGTTCTCGATCTCGACCCGAAGAACAAGGCGGTCGGGAGGCGCGTGCGCCACATCAAGATCTTCATCGACCGGAAGACCTACCTGACGACGCAGTTCGAATATACCGAGGGTGACGGCGACAAAACGCGCTACGAGTTCCTGAACGTGAAGATCAACGCTCCTGTCGAGCAAGGCCGCTTCGTCCTGACGCTGCCGAGCAGCGTGCGCGTCGAGCAGATGAAATTGCAATAGATTGCGCTGCGCGCGTTGTCGGTTGTCGGTTGGTTGTGCGTTCGCGCGCGTTCGCCGAGGCAAACATCCGCACGACCAGCTCAATTCAACCGAGAACCGACAACCGACAACGCGCGCAGCGCATATGACCAGACTGACATTCAGCCTATCCGGCACCGAAGGTTCCGCCCGGCGTGGCGAGATCGTAACGGCGCATGGAACGATCCAGACTCCGGTGTTCATGCCGGTTGGGACTCTGGCGTCGGTGAAGGCGCTGACGACAGAGCAGCTACAGCAGCTCGGGCCGGAGATCATCCTCAATAACACCTACCACCTCATGCTTCGGCCGGGTGTCGATCTGCTCGAGCGCATGGGCGGGGTTCACCGCTTCATGAACTGGGACCGGGCGGTGCTATCGGACTCGGGCGGGTTTCAGGTCTTTTCGCTGGCGTCGATCCGCAAGGTTCGGGAGGAGGGGGTCGAGTTCCGGAGCCATATCGACGGCTCGGCGCACTTTCTCTCGCCGGAGACGTCGATCGACATCCAGCAGCGGATGGGAGTGGACATCGCCATGGCCTTCGACGAATGCCCGGCCTACGGGATCGCCCACGCCGAGGTGGAGCGGTCGATGGAGCTGACCCACCGCTGGGCGCGGCGCTCGCTGGCGGCGCGAACAGGGGCATCGGCGCTGTTCGGCATCGTGCAGGGAGGCATCCATCACGATCTGCGCAAGCGAAGCGCCGAGGAGATCGGGGCCATCGGCTTCGACGGCGTTGCCATCGGCGGCGTTTCGGTCGGTGAGCCGAAAGAGGAAATGCTCGACGTGATGCGCTTCACCGCCCCGCTGCTGCCGGCGGACAAGCCGCGCTATCTGATGGGCGTGGGGACTCCCGAGGATCTGCTGGATGGCGTGGCCGCGGGAATCGACATGTTCGACTGCGTGATGCCGACGCGAAACGCCCGGAACGGATCACTCTTCACCAGCTTCGGCAAGGTGGCGATCAAGAACGCGCGCTTCGCCGATGACCCGCGGCCGCTCGATCCGAACTGCTCCTGTGTGACCTGCCGGACGGTGTCCCGGGCCTATCTTCGACACCTCTACGTCACCGGCGAAATCGCGGCGATGGTTTACAACACCATCCACAACGTCTCGTTTTACCTTGACTTGATGAGAGGTATTCGGCAATCTATCGCGTCCAACTCTTTGCAGGCTTTTCGCGATGCGTTCCTCTCGCGGGTCGTGAGCGGCGAAGTTGACGCCTGACGACAAAGAGCCCCCGATCAACGAATCAGACAGAAAAGACGATATGACAGCAATTGCTCTGCTCCTCCAAACCCCCGCCGGCACCGGCGCCTTTCTCATCAACATCCTGCCGATCGCGGCGATCTTTCTCGTTTTTTACTTTCTGGTCATCGCCCCGGCGAACAAACAGCGGCGAAAAACGGCCGAAATGCTCAGTACGCTCAAAAAGGGCGACCGCGTCCTGACCTCGGGCGGGATTTACGGGACAGTGCAGGGTGTTGAGGCCGAAGTTGTCTACCTGAAAATCGCCGAGAATGTGAAGGTCAAGGTTACACGTTCTGCGGTCACCGGAATCATCACGGGCGATGCGGCGGAGTGACCGCTTCCCTTTTTTCCTGGAGGAAACTTGACTAGAGGTCTGTTGTGGAAAGTCATCCTGATCCTGGTCGTCCTGATCAGCTTTGCCTGGGCGATCGTACCGACCAAAGACACCCCCGAGCCGATCCGCCGCGGCCTTGACCTGAAGGGCGGTACGCATCTGGTCATGCGCGTGAACGTCGGCGATGCCGTACGCCTCGAGACCGATCAGGCGTCGGAAATGCTCAAAGCCCAGGCGAAGAAGGGCAACCTTCCGATCCCGACGACGAAGCGCATGACGGACACGACGTTCGTGGCCGTCCTCCCGGCGGACACGCCGACCAGCGGGTACGAGACGATCGCCAAGGACTTCATCCCGTCGTTCGACGTGAGCCGCACACCCGAGGGGGCGATGCAGTTCAAGATGAAGACGGCGTCGCAGACGGCCATCGAGCGCGACACGGTTGCGCACACCGTCGAGACGATCGACCACCGCGTCAACGAGCTCGGTGTCACGGAACCCTACATCGCGCCGGAGAGCAACTTTCGCATCGTCATCCAGCTCCCCGGCGTCGACGACCCGGCGCGCGTGAAGGACATCATCAAGACGACGGCGCAGCTTCAGTTCCGCCTCGTCGAAGGTGAGCCGGCCTCCGATCCGACGGCGACGCTCAACGGCGTCGCGCCGAATATGAAGACCGAGGTCGACATCCTCCCCGGCACGCGTGAAGACGCGCTCGGCCGTGCGGCGGGCGTCGAGTATTACGCCGTCCGCAAGACGGTTCCGGTCACCGGCACCGACCTGAAGAACGCCCGCGTACAGAAGGGGCAGCTGGGACAGCCGAACGTCGGCTTCTCGCTCACCCCGGACGGCGCGCGCAAGTTCGGCGACCTGACGGGCGCGAACATCAAGCGCCGCCTGGCCATCGTCCTCGACAACAAGGTCGTCTCCGCTCCGGTCATCAACAGCCAGATCAACGAGTCGGGCGTCATCGAAGGGAGCTTCACACAGCAGCAGGCGGCCGATCTCTCGCTCGTCCTGCGCACCGGCTCACTGCCGGCATCGTTGACGACGCTGGAAGAGCGCACCGTCGGCCCGTCGCTCGGACGCGATTCGATCCGCCAGGGCGTCCTGGCCTCGCTGGTCGGCTTCATCGCCCTGATCCTGGCCGTGCTGCTCTACTACAAAGGCGCCGGCATCAACGCGGTGCTGGCGCTGCTGCTGAACCTGGTCATCCTCCTGGGCATGATGGCGATCTTCCACGCCACGCTGACGCTGCCCGGTATCGCCGGAATCATCCTGACGCTCGGTATGGCCATCGACTCGAACGTCCTCGTGTTCGAGCGCATCCGCGAAGAGTTGCGCGACGGCAAGGTGGTTCGCGCGGCCATCGAGAACGGCTTCTCCCGCGCCTTCGGCACCATCATCGACACACACATGACGACGATCATCTCGGCGCTCTTCCTCTTCCAGTTCGGAACGGGGCCGATCAAGGGATTCGCCGTCACGCTGCTCATCGGTCTGTTCGCGTCGGTCTTCACGGCGTTCTTCGTCTCGCGCGTGATCTTCGACGTCGTATACAAAGCGCAGAATCGCCCGACCGAGATCAGCATCTAGGAAAGGCGAGGAGAGATACCCATGCAGATATTCGTCAATTCCAAGTTCGACTTCGTACGCTGGCGTTTTTACGCCGTGTCGTTCTCCCTTCTTTTCATGCTCCTCGGGCTGGCTATGTTCCTGAAGAACGGCGTCAACTGGGGAATCGACTTCGCCGGCGGCGCCACCGTGACCTTGAAGTTCCGCGACGCGGTTCCGATGGACCGTCTTCGCGCCGACCTCGCCGATGCCTCGATCCAGCAGTACGGCAAGGCCGATGACCGCGCCGTGCTGATCCGCCTTCCGGAGCTGAAGAAGGAAGTCGACTATGCCGGTCTGGTCGTAGCGAAGCTGAATGCCGATTTGAATCCCCAGGCGGGCACCAGGCTCGATCTGAACTTCAACGGCCGCGATCGCCTGGCCGAGCTTCTCTACTCGATCGATCCGGAGGCGAAGGGAACGGTTCCCACGGCCAAGCCCTACTACCAGGACGTGGCCCAGAACGTCATCAATAAGCGCTCGGAAGTGGGCATCTTCACGAACATGGCACAGGTGACTTCGGCTCCCGGCGTGACGACGAGAATCGCCGGTGTGCTGAACGACAAGACCTTCCTCGGCGCATTCAACGTCCTCAATCAGGAGACGGTCGGACCGCAGGTCGGCCATGACCTCCAGCAGAAGGCCATCTGGGCCGTCGTGCTCTCGACGCTGGCAATGGGCCTTTACCTCTGGCTTCGCTTCGATCTGATGTTCGGCGCCTCAGCCATCGTCTGCATCGTTCATGACGTGCTGATGTCGCTGGCCTTCCTGATGATGATCAACGGCGAGTTCTCATTGAATATCGTCGCGGCGCTGCTGCTCATCGTCGGTTTCTCGATCAACGACACAGTGGTCATGTACGACCGCGTCCGCGAGAACAGGCGGAAGCTGAAGACGCGCATGACGCTGGAAGAGCAGCTCAATCTGGCCATGAACCAGACGCTGTCGCGGACGATTCTGACCTCGGGCTCCGTGGTCATCGTCCTGGTGGCACTGCTTCTCTTCGGCGGCAAGGTGATCCACGAGTTCGCCTGGATCCTCCTCATCGGTGTTCTGGCCGGAACGTATTCGACGGTCACGATCGTCCCCGCGGTCGCCATCGCCTGGAACAGGTTTACCGGCCGCACGCACGACCTCTCCGGTCCGGTGGCGCGCACGCGTACTGACAATCCGCCCCGCCAGGAGACACCGACACCGCAGCAGCGGAAACGCAAAGCGGGATAACCGCGCGATTCCGGAGCACCCATGAAGAAGATCTTTCTCATCATCGTCCTTGCCGTTGGCGGGCTCCTGTGGGCCAAGAAGCACTACATCGACAAATCCGACGACGTGAAAACCCCGACGAAAGAGGAGGAGATGGCCGAGAAGATCGGCCGCTCCGGCGGGCTGAAGCTGCACTCCACCGCGGCCGCCGGCACGGACAGTGCCGCATCGACCGCCACCGTCGATCAGAATTCGATGTCGGGGCTGGTCTCGTCCATCACAAACATGTTGCACAAAGAGCAAACGGCGACTCCGGAAGCGCGCGCCAAAGCCCGAGTGGACAAGTTCATGGCCTCCTGGAAGGAGGGTGGCACCTCGCTCAACGACGCGGCACAGGCCGCCGCCTGCATGTGGTCGCGTGGCGTGCCGTTCATCCCCAACGCGCAAGAGATTCAGGATGCCGCCAACGGCTTCGACCAATGGCGCAAGGAGAAGGATCTCTTCCGTGAAATCGAGTCGTATTCGGTCGGAGAGGCAACGCGGCGCCAGGACCGCGATCGCGGCGACTATACGGAGATCGATGTGATGATCAATCACGCCACGTACCGCGTCGGCGTTCCGGACAAAGCGAACCCGATCTTCTGGACGTTCTGAAGAGCGTGCAGACCGCGGTGCGACTCGACGATCAGAGCGTCGCCAGCGTCCACAGCGAGACGCTCGCGCTGTGGCAGGCGCTGGTGAAGCAGTTCGGGTGATCCGAGGTTAGAATCAACGCTATGAGAATTTCATCGGGTAAGGTTGTCGACGGCCAGATCGTGTATGAGGGCGAGTTCCCGGAAGGAGCCGAAGTCACCGTGATAGCGCGCGATGACGAGGAGACGTTCGACGTCAGTCCCGAACTGAGCGCCGTTCTGTTGCAATCGATCGCTGAATGCGAACGGGGAGAGACCATTTCGGGCGACGATCTGATCCGCGAGATGCGCAGCCGCGAATGACCACACCGCTGCCTGTCGAGACCAGCCGTCTCGCGGCCCGGCACATCCGGCAGTTGGAAGAGTGGTGGCGCGTCCACCGTACCGCAGCTCCCAATGCCGTGCGCGAAGAAGTCGAGCGCGCGATGCAATTGATCGCTTTCCAGCCGCGCATCGGACAAAGAGCGACCGACGTCGAGCTCGCGAACGTACGTCGCATCCACCTATCGCGTATCTGGCACTACCTCTACTATCGAATCAATGACTCGCCCGAGCAGATAGAACTTCTGGCGCTTTGGTCTGAGTCTCGGGGAGAGGGACCGCCGATCCAGTCACCGACCCGTCCGCCCCAAGCTTGATAGACTCCCCCGATGGCTGACAACGACCGCGACGACGCCCTCGAATACCACTCGGGGGGACGTCCCGGAAAGACCGAAGTCGTTCCTACGAAGCCGACCGCGACGCAACGCGATCTGGCGCTTGCCTACACCCCCGGGGTGGCCAAGCCCTGCCTCGAGATCGCCCGCGAGCCGGGCGACGTCTACAAGTACACGAACAAAGGGAACCTCGTCGCCGTCATCTCCAACGGCACGGCCGTCCTGGGCCTTGGCAACATCGGCCCGGCTGCCGGCAAGCCGGTGATGGAAGGGAAAGCCGTTCTCTTCAAACGCTTCGCGGACATCGATGTCTTCGATCTCGAGCTCGACACCCACGACACCGAGGCCTTCATCAACGCCGTCAGGATCATGGAGCCGACGTTCGGAGGGATCAACCTCGAAGACATCGCCGCCCCGGAGTGCTTCGAGATCGAGGAGCGCCTCAAGGCGGTGATGAAGATCCCCGTCTTTCACGACGACCAGCACGGCACGGCCATCATCTCCGCCGCCGCGCTGAAAAACGCGCTCGAAGTGGCCGGCAAGAAGATCGACGAAGTGCGCATCGTCATCTCCGGCGCCGGCGCCGCGGCCATGGCCTGCCTGCGCCTCTACATCAAGATGGGATTGCGCAAAGAGAACGTGATCCTGACCGACAGCAAGGGCGTGATCTTCAAGGGCCGCACGATCGACATGACGCCGTACAAGGAGGAGTTCGCGGCCGAAACCTCCCGGCGAACCCTGACGGAAGCTCTGGTTGGCGCGGACGTCTTCGTCGGCCTCTCTATCGGCGGAATCGTCAAGCCAAACATGATCCAGTCGATGGCCAAAGATCCGATCGTTTTCGCCATGGCCAATCCCGATCCGGAGATCCCGTACGATGACGCGATCGCCGCACGGCCCGACGTGATCATGGCCACCGGCCGCTCCGATTACCCGAATCAGGTGAACAACGTTCTCGGATTTCCTTTCATCTTCAGGGGCGCTCTCGACTGCCGCGCCACGACCATCAACGACGAGATGAAGCTGGCCGCCTCTCTTGCCCTGGCCGAGCTGGCGAAGGAAGAAGTGCCGGACGCGGTACTACGCGCATATGGCGGCGGCGCGAAATTCTCCTTCGGGCGCCACTATCTGATCCCGAAGCCGTTCGACTCCCGCGTGCTGCTCAACGTGCCGGTAGCCGTGGCGCGGGCGGCGGCCGAGAGCGGCGTGGCGCAGGAGCCGATCACCGATTACGACGCCTATCGCCGCCGCCTCGAACAGCTCCTCGGGCGCGCCCGCGGCATGATGCACGGCGTCTACGACCGCGCCAAGCGCGATCCAAAACGGATCGTCTTCCCCGAGGGCGACCAGGAAAAGATCATTCGGGCCGCCAAGATCCTCATCGATGAAGGGCTCGCCCATCCCATCCTGCTAGTCAAACGCGAGGTCGTCGCACCTCTGCTGCAGAAGCATCACATCGACGAGTCGAAAGTCACGATCATCGACATCCAGCACTGCGCGCAGCTCGATCAGTACGTGCGCCGTTTTGCCGAGATCCGGAGGCGGCACGGCATCACCGTCGCTGATGGGTACCGGATGTTGAACAGCCGCAACTACTTCGCAATGATGATGGTCGAAGCAGGCGACGCCGACGGCGTGATCGCCGGCCTGCGTACCTACTACCCGGCCACGATCAAACCGGCGCTGCAGATCGTCAAGACGCGGCCCGGCGTGAAGAGGGTTTCCGGTGCCTATCTGCTGATGTTCAAGAGCCGGATGTTGATCCTCGCGGACACGACCGTGACGATCGACCCATCGGCCGAGGATCTCGCGGAGATCGCTATCCTCACGGCGGAAACGGCTCGGCGGTTCAATATCGAGCCGCGCATCGCCATGATCTCCTTCTCCAACTTTGGGTCGACGAAGCATCCGGATGCGGAGAAGGCGGCCAGGGCCGTGGCGATCGTGAAGCAACTGCGGCCCGATCTCATCATCGAAGGCGAGATGCAGGCCGACGCCGCGGTCGAGCCGGGCATCGCCGACACCGACTATCCGTGGAGCGCGATTCAGGGCGACGCCAATGTGCTGATCTTCCCGAGCCTGGACGCCGCGAATGCCGCCTACAAGCTTCTCTGGCGCCTCGGCGGCGCTGAAGCAATCGGCCCCATCCTCCAGGGGATGGCCAAGCCTGTGCACGTGCTCCAGCGCGGCGTCGATGTCAGCGACATCGTCAACATGGCCGCCATCGCCGTCGTCGACGCGCAGGAAGCGCGTTCCTAGAAGGAGATCCATCGTGTCCGATCACTACTACGCGCCCGAGCACCTGAAGGCTTTCGGATCGATTGCCGAAGGCGCTCCCGAGCTGGGCAAGAAGTTTTTCGAGTACTACTCCGCGGTCTTCGCACCGGGCGCGCTCACCGAGCGCGAGAAGGCGTTGATCGCACTCGCCGTCGCGCACACGGTGCAATGCCCCTACTGCATCGACGCGTATACGACCGAGAGTCTGCAAAAGGGAGCTGACCTCGAGCAGATGACCGAGGCGGTGCATGTGGCCTGTGCAATCCGCGGCGGTGCGTCGCTTGTTCACGGGATGCAGATGAAAGAGCACGCCGAAAAGGTGGGTATGTGACCATATCTCTGCCGGCGTCGACGTTGTCGTCGCGCCGTGCACCCCTGGCCGATCCACGCGAACAACTGGCCAGGCTCGAAGCCAGCACCGCCGGCCGGGCCAGCTTTCAGGAAACGCTTCGCGCCACCGGCTGGCCCGACCTGACTCCGGCCAGTCTGGAAATCTTCCAGATCAACCTCGGCAAGTTGTGCAACATGACCTGCCGCCACTGCCACGTCGACGCCGGCCCCGACCGCTCCGACGCCATGATGGCCCGCGAGACGGTCGACGCCTGCCTGCGCGCGCTCGATCAGACCTCGGCACATACGGTCGACATCACCGGAGGCGCACCGGAGCTGCATCCCGAGTTTCGCTATCTCGTCGACGCGGCGCATGCCAGGGGAAAGCACGTCATCGACCGCTGCAACCTGTCGGTGCTCCTGCTCCAACGCAACGCGGGACTCGCGGAATGGCTGGCCGAGCGTGAGGTCGAGATCGTCGCCTCGCTGCCGCACTACCGGCAGCGAAGCACCGACGCGCAACGCGGCGACGGTGCCTTCGAGAAATCGATCGCGGCGCTGCGTCTGCTCAACACTGTCGGATACGGACATGGCAATCCCCGCCGCGTGCTATCGCTGATGACGAATCCCGCCGGCGCCTTCCTTGCCGCACCGCAGTCGAGCGCCGAGAGCGAGTGGAAGACCGCGCTGCACCGCGATTTCGGCATCACCTTCGACCGCCTCCTGGCGCTGAACAACATGCCCATCTCCCGCTTCCTGGAGTGGCTGATCGAATCAGACAATCTCGATTCCTACATGTCCCGATTGATCGACAGCTTCAACCCCGGCGCCGTTTCGGGCGTGATGTGCCGCAACACCCTCTCCGTCTCCTGGGACGGCCGCCTCTTCGACTGCGACTTCAACCAGATGCTCGACCTCGACGCGGAGACGGCCGTCGGAGCGATGACCATCGAGACGTTCGATGTCGACGTGTGGCAGAAGCGGAGCGTCGTCACGAGAGCCCACTGCTTCGGCTGCACCGCCGGCGCGGGGAGCTCGTGCGGTGGGTCGACCACGTAACAAGGGACGCCGTCCTTCTCGATAGAGACCCATGCCGTTCTCGATAGAGACCCCTGGCCCTCTCGGAGACCCCGCCCCTCTTGATAGAGACCCCTGCCTCTCTCGGTAGAGACCCCAGCCCTTCTCGGTAGAGACCCCTGCCCCTCTCGGTAGAGACCCTTGACCCTCTCGGTAGAGACCCTTGACCCTCTCGGTAGAGACCCTTGACCCTCTCGGTAGAGACCCCGGCCCCTCTGTCGGCGGCCACTCTAAAATCCCCCCATCCGGACAGTTAAAAATCCCCCCTTTTGGAGCAACGACGAGGGAGGGAGTCCGTGCAAGAACAGGAAGGATCAGAGAT
>Ga0210402_10000611_pt1 | contig 39652 bp, 23 predicted proteins | sample IncBWC7MmetaG_FD_161055 | JGI IMG/M metagenome (GOLD analysis project Ga0210402, IMG submission 161055) | Forest soil microbial communities from Barre Woods Harvard Forest LTER site, Petersham, Massachusetts, United States - Inc-BW-C-7-M | ecosystem: Environmental > Terrestrial > Soil >...
GGCGGGGCGACGGTGGTGTTGGCTCTGCCCGGGATGCCGCCGTCGGTTGCCGTGACCGACTGCGCTCCCGTCGTCGTGAGGGTGACGCTGAAGATGTGCGTGCCGGCATCGCCGCCGGTGAAGGTGTAGTCAGCCGGCAGGGTACCGGCGGAGCTGGAGGTGAAGTGGACCGTACCGGTGTAGCCGGGGACGGTGGCGTTGGAAACGTCGAGTGCGGTGACGGTGACGTTGAAGGCCACGCCGCTGGTGACGTTGGCGGGTGCGCTGACGCTGAAGTGGGTGGCGGGGGGTGGCGCGACTGTCGTGTTCGTGCTGCCGCTGATGGAGCCGTCGCCGGCGGTGATCGATTGCGAGCCGGTGGTCGTCAGCGTGACGCTGAAGATGTGCGTGCCGGCATCACCGCCGTTGAAAGTGTAGTCGGCTGGCAGCGAGCCGGTGGAGCTGGAGGTGAAGTGAACGGTGCCGGTGTAGCTGGGTACCGTGGCGTTCGAAGCGTCGAGCGCGGTGACGGTGACGTTGAAGGCCACGCCGCTGGTGACGTTGGCCGGTGCGGAGAGCGAGAAGTGCGTGGCCGGCGGCGGGTTGACAGTGAGGTTCGCGCTGCCGCTGATCGAGCCGTCGCCGGCGTCGATCGACTGCGCCCCCGTGGTCGTCAGCGTGGCAGAGAAGGTGTGCGTTCCGTTGTCGCCGGGGACGAAGGTGTAGTCGGCCGGCAGCGAGCCGTTGGAACCGGAGCTGAAATGCACCGTGCCGTTGTAGCTGGTGACGACGGCGTTCGAGGCGTTGAGCGCGGTGACGGTGACGTTGAACGAGACGCCGCTCGTAACCGTCGCCGGGGCGCTGACCGAGAAGTGCGTGGCGCTCTGCGCGAGGTTGGTCAGTGAGAAGGTGGTGGTGAATGAGGCGCTGGCCGCGGTCACGCTGTACGGTCCGGCGGTGGCGTTGGCGGTGAAGACCGGCGATGTGGCTACGCCGCTGCCGTCGGTGATGACGCTGGCGGTGGTGGTGCCGTTGCTGAAGGTGCCGGAGGCGCCGCTGGCCGGTGCCGTGAAGGTGACGCCGGTGCCGCTGATCGGGGTGTTGCCGGCGTCGCGCACGGTGGCCTGGAGCGTCGCGGCGAAGGCGTTGCCGACGATCGCCGACTGCGGTGTGCCGCCGGTCGAAGAGATCGAGGCCGTGGCAGGAACGGCCGGGAGTACGTCTGAGGTGGAGCGGGGGAAGATCTGGTAACCGCTGTCGAATGGCGCTGCCGCATCGAACTGGCCGGTCACGCCGATGATCGAGAAGGTTCCGGCCGGAGCCGCCTGGCCGACGAGATTGCTCGACGGACTGATACGGATGGTGCAGGTACCGCAGGAGCCGCTGCCGTCCGTGAACGCGTAGTTCGTGCTGGCGACCCATGTTGCGGGGGGCGCGGTCAGCGTCACATTGTTGATCCGGATCAAGTCGCCTTCGAGCGTTTCGCCAACACCGCTGTCGCCGAGCTGGGCAACGGTGACCAGCGCCGGTGTGACCGCCGGCAGCGTTCCCGGCGCCAGCACCGTGAGGTTGGTCGTGGTCGCGCCGGGATCGATCTCGGTCAGGCCGTTGAACTGCTTGACCGTGCCGATGACGTCGAGGTTGTCGCCGATAGCGAAGGTGCGGGTGGTGGCGGTGCTGAAGACATCGACGCCGCCGGTCGGATCCTGGATGTAGTACTCGATGCCGCTGCCGTTGCTGGCGCGGAAGTTGATCGAGGTGACCACGCCCTGGATGTGCACGGTCGAGTTGAGAAGGTCGGGCACGTAGTCGCCGGGGGTGTTGCCGCTGCCGTCGACGTCGATGCGTGCGGCGGCGATGCTGATGAGGCCCGGTCCGCCGGTGGCGACGCCGCCGAGGTCGACGCGGCTGCGCGGGGCGATGTTGTAGCCGGAGTCGAAGGGACGGAGGAAGTCGTCCTGCTGGATGACGCCGATGATGGTGAAGGCGCCGGCCGGGGTGGCCATCCCCGGAACGTTGGTGTCCTTGTCGACTTTGAGCTGGAACGTGCCGGTGCCGTCGGTCACGGTGAGGAAGGCGTCGTTGGCGGCGGGAGAGCCGGGAATCGTCCCCGAGGTCACGGTGCAGTTGTTGATCTGCACGAGCTGCGCTTCGAATGATTCGGGATTGGCGTTGAGCTGGGCGATGGTCTTGACGGCCGGCGTGATGATGTTGCTGCCGGTCGGCGTAATCGTATACGGCGTGGTCGGCGAGACGAAGGGCGGGGTGGTCTCGAGATGGAAGCGGCCGGAGAGCTCGCCGATGCGGCCGGAGACGATGTAGGTGGTGCCGCTGGCGATCGACTGCACCGCCGGGACCGACGGCTGGATCGTGCGCCAGATGTTGATGCCGCCGGTGGCGTCCTGAATGTAGTCGTCGTTGGTGCCGACGCTGAAGGTGTTGGTGTCGGACGTCGCGGTGCCCTGGATGCTGGCCGCGTAATCGAGATAGAGCGGCTCGCCGTTGGCGTCGAGAACGCGCAGCGTGGCGATCGGGGTGATGCCGGAGAAGTAGCCGGAGGTGTACGAGGTCGACTGGCCGCCGGCGACGGCGGTGACGGTGTAGTCGACGCGCGTGCTGTCGGGCTGGGCGGAGATGGTGGCCTGGTAGAAGCCGCTGACCGGGGTCATCGTCACCGGTGACTGGGCCACGCCGTTGAGCGCGTAGGTCAGCGTCACGCTGGTGATGGGATCTTCACGATCGTTGACCATGGCCTGGACGGTGACCGTGTCGGCGGCCATCGGAACGGTCGGGGTGATCGAGGGGATGACCGTCGGCGGGAAATTCGTGGTTACGCCGGCGCCGGTGGCGTCGAGCGAGTAGGCGTGCGAGGCGGCGGAGATGCGCGCCCCGGCGTCGTCGAAGCTCTCCATCGTGAAGGCGGTCAGGCCGTCGGTCTTCAGGAGGATCGTTCCATTGCCGGCTTCGGCGGGCGCGGCGCCGGAGTAGCCCTGACGCGACACGCGGTCGTCGGTGGCGGGGCTGGGATCGGTCTGATACGAGACCGGTCCCGCGCCGGGGTTCGGCAACGCTGTTCCGCCGTAGGTGTTGCCGCTGGTCACGGGGATGTTGAGGTATTTGTTGAAGGTCTCCCGGTTGGGATGTCCGAACGTATTTGTAAACCCGCACTCGGCCACCGCCACCTCGGCCTTGATGGCCCGCAGAAAGCGCGGGTTGTTGGCGGTGGTCGAGCCGTGGTGGTCGTACTCGACGACGTCGACGTCGCCCGCCAGTTGGGAGACGAAGGTCTCGACGTCGGGCGTTTTGGCCGTGGAGGTGGAGCCGCCGCCGGTCATGTCGCCGGAGACGAGGAAGTCGAAGTTGTTGTATTCGACGAGGACGGAGATCGACTCGGTATTGAGGTCGCTGTTGTCGATCGGGATGGAGCCGCCGCTGAGCAGCTTGCCGCCCTGTTCGAGGATCGTCGCTCTCATGCCGCCGCCGAGGTCGATGACCGTGCCGGCCAGCGAGCCGCCGACGTCTTCCGGACGGATGCGGGTGATGGTCCCGGAGTGCGCGCTCAGGGCATTCACGTAGTTCTGATACGCGGTCTTCGTGGAGCCGGCGTTCGGCGGTTGGAGGGCGGTGGTGTCGCCGTTGTCGTAAGCAGTGCCGGCGATTTTGCCGGCGTTGATGGTCTCGGTGAGGCCGTCATCGTGATCGATGTGGTAGTGCGTCAATACCGTGAAGTCGACGGTGTTGATGCCGAGCGTGTTGAGCAGCGGGACGACCTTGGCCGTTCCCTGGCCGGTCGGTCCGCCGTCGACGAGAAGGGTCTTGCCCGTCGGTCCGACGATGAGGGTGGATGCCCCCTGGCCGATGTCGATGAAGTAGACCTTCGCGCCGCTGGCCGGCTGCGGCGCGGCAGGTGTGGCCGAGGCCTCGTTCGACGGTCCGCTTTCGGTGCCGTTCGTCGACTTGACGATGTAGAAGTAGTGCGTGCCGTTGGTGACGGCGGTGTCGTTGTAGCTGTTGGTGGGAACGTTCGCCAGCGCGGTTGTGTAGAAGCCGCTGGTCGTGGAGCGGTAGACGTTATAGGAGGTCGCGCCGGCGGACGCGGTCCACGTGAGCGAGACCTGGGCGTTGCCGGGCGTGCCGGCGAGGTTCAGCGGCGCGGGCGGCGCGGAGGCTGACTGAATGTTGAGGGAGATACTGGCGAAGCCGGTGCGTCCCTGGACGTCATGGATGGTGACCGGAAGCGACTTGGCACCGAGACTCGTTCCGGCCGACACGGTGGCGTTGAAGGAGAAGGTGCCGTCGCCGGGGGTTGCGTCGCCGTTGGTACCGTTGTCGAAGAGCGTCTGCGAGGCGCTGCCGCCGATCGAGGTCAGATCCACGGTGGCGGTCAGGCTGCTCGACGTCGGGTTCTGTCCCGGCGTGACCGCTACGGTCAGGAGCGACGATTGCGACGAGGCCACGCTGGCCGGGGTGGCGGTGCCGTTGCCCGAGGGATTGGTGGCCCCCAGGACGGTGAGTGTGATGGTTGCCGCGCCGGTGCGCGCCTGCGCATCGGAGAGGACGACATTGATCGTCTTCAGCCCGGAGCTCGTGGCGCCGTCGACGATGGCGTTGAACGAGAAGGTGTTGTCACCGCCGGCGGCGTCGCCGTTCGTACCGTCGTCGAAGAGAGTCTGCGTGGCGCTGCCGCCGATCGAAGTCAGGTCGGCGATGGCGGTGATGCCGGTGCTGGCCGGCGACTGGCCGGGGGTGACGGAGACTTTGAGCAGCGTCATCGCCGTGGCCGGGACGGTGGACGGCGTCGCCGATCCGCTGCCGACCAGGCCGCCGCAGCTCCAGGCGGGGGAGGCGCTGTTGCGGGGGTTGACCGCGCCGGCGGTGAAGTCGGCGCTGTTGTTGTTCGTATCGGTGCAGCCGTTGTCGATGCGCGACGCGCTCGTTGTGTTGGTGAGCGTGGCCGTGGTGGCGGTCTCGGAGCAGTTCGCCGCCGTTCCGTAGCCGACGAAATCGATGATGGTGACGCCAGTGGGGCAGGAGCCGGAAAGCGCGCTGTTCTGGTTCACCAGCGCGACTTTGCCCGCGCCGGAAGCCATGGCGCTCGTGCCGGTGGCGTCAGGAGTGGGGAGGTTGGTCGTGCCGCCGGTCCCCACCGCTTCCTGCACAAGGTAGTAATGGCCCGGGGCCAGCATTCCGCCGATCGGCGTCACCTGCCATGTGGCGCCGGCCGAGCTGGTGTACTGCACCGACCAGCCCGTCAGGTCGACCGTGGCGCCAGTGGGGTTGAAGAGCTCGATGAAATCGTTCTTGAAGGTTGCGCCGGCGTTGCCGCCGCCGCCGTAGACCTGGCTGATGACGACGTGGCTGGCCGGCGCGCGGTTGACCGTGTAGACCTGCCCGGTGAAGTTGCCATTGCCGGCGCCGCTGCCGCCAAGGGGGTTGCCGACGACGTCGATGATCGAGTCGTCGTCGACCAAGTTCAGTCCGACGGTTCCGCTGCCGGTGCCGGTGCTGATCGTGACGGTGTAGGTGGTGCCGCTGCCGGTGACGTTCGTGACCGAGGCGCCGGAGACGCCGGAGGCGGCCGTGGCGAAGTCGGCCGTGCCGACGCCGGTGACCGCCTCGCTGAAGACGGCGGAGAACTGCACCGTGGGGGCGCTGGTCGGATTCGTCGACGTGCGATTGATCGATACGACGGTCGGGGCGGTGTGATCGAGCGTGAAGAGCTGGCCGGTGAAGTTGCCATTGCCGGTGCCGGGGCCGCCGAGGGCGGTGCCGAAGCCGGCCGTCTCGACGATGGTGTCGTCGTCGGTGAGGTTGAGGCCGAGTGTGCCACTGCCGGTGCCGCTGTTGGCGGTGACGGTGTAGGTCGTTCCGCTGCCGGCGACGCCGGTGATCGAGGAGCCGGTGACGCCGCTGGCGGCCAGCGTGAAGTCGTTGGCGTCGACGCCGGTGACGGACTCGGAGAAGGTGACCGTCCAGCTCACCGAGGCGGCGGCGGTTGTGGCGGCGCCGACGCGGTTGATCGAGACGACCGACGGCGCGTTTTTGTCGACCGTGTAGGTCTGGCCGGTGAAGTTGCCGTTGCCAGCGCCGGTTCCGCCGAGCGGGTTCGTGGCGGCATCGACGATGGAGTCGTTGTCGGTGAGATTGAGTCCGACGGTGCCATCGCCGCTGCCGGTGTTGACGGTAACGGTGTAGGTCGTGCCGCTGCCGGTCACGCCGGTAACCGAGGTGCCGGTCGGTCCGCTGGCGGCGACTGTGAAGTCGCTGCTGTCGACGCCGGTCACCGACTCGCTGAAGGTGACGGTGAAGTGGACGCTGGCCGCGACGGTAGGATCGGCATCGGCGCGATTGATGGAGACGACGGTGGGCGCGGTCTTGTCGACCGTGTAGACCTGGCCGGTAAACGGCGTCGCAAACGGGTTTCCCGCCGTATCGAGGACAGCGGCATCGGCGACCGCGTTCAGGCCGAGAGTGCCGTCGCCGCTGCCGGTGCTGGCGGTGATGGTGTAGGTCGTCCCGCTGCCGGTGACGCTGGTGATCGAGGCGCCGGTGACGCCGGTGGAGGCGAGAGCGAACGTCGACGCGCTGACGCCGGTGACGCTTTCGCTGAAGGTGGCGGTGAAGTGGACGGTGGCCAGCTTCGTCGGGTCGGCATCCACGCGGACGATCGACGACACGGTCGGAGCGGTCTTGTCGATGCTGTAGACCTCGCCGCTGGTGAACGTGCCGCCGGTGAGAGGGACGCTGGTCGGGCTCTGGATCGAGCCGTTGTTGAGGACGTCGAGGCGGATCGTTCCGTCTCCGCTGCCGGTGTTGACGGCCACGGTGTAGACAGCGGCGTTGACCGGAGTGACGGTCGTGACCGATGCACCGGTGACGACGGTGGTGGTCAGTTGGAAGTCGGTGGCGTCGACGCCGGTGACGTCGCCGGAGAAGGTGACAGTGAAGGAGACCGAGGCCGCGTTGGTCGGCGAGCCGGAGACGCGGACGACCGAGGAGACGGACGGCGCGTTGCGGTCGACGGTGTAGGTCTCACCGCCCGTGAACGGACCGACGAAGGCATTGCCGACGGCGTCGGCGATCGAGGCACCGGCGTTCACGTCGAGGCGGATGGTGCCGCTGGTGCCGGAACCGGTGTTGACGGTGACCGTGTACACCGAGCTGTTGACGGGCGTGACCGTCGTGACCGAGGTGCCGGTGAGGCCGGTCGTGGTCAGCGAAAAATCGGCGGTATCGACACTGGTGACCGGCTCGGAAAAGGTGACGGTGAAGCCGACGCTGGCGGCGCCGGTCGGATTGCCGTTTGCGCGGAGGCTCGACAGGACGGTGGGGGCTGTCTTGTCGATGGTATAGCTCTGGTCGCTCGTATGTGTCCCGCTCAGCACGTTCCCCACGGCGTCGGTGATGCCGCTCGTGCTGGTCAGGTCGAGACCGAGCGTTCCACTTCCGCTGCCGGTATTGACAGGGACGGTCCAGGCGATGTTGTTGGCGGTCGTCGGCGTGCCGACGCTGGCGCCGGTGACGCCGGTAGCCGCTGGGGTGAAGTTGCCGGCCGTGACACCGAACACCGCCTCGCTGAAGGTGACGGTGAAGTTGACCGAGGCCGCGTTGGTGGGATTGGTGGAAGCGCGGTTGATGGTCAGCGCGCTCGGCGCGGTCTTGTCGAGCGTGTAGACCTCGCCGGCGGTGAAGTTGCCGTTGCCTGCGCCCGTGCCGCCCAGCGGCGTCAGAGCAGCGTTCTTGATGGTGTCGTCGTCGGTGAGGTCGAGACGAAGCGTGCCGCTGCCTGTCCCGGTGTTGACCGTGACGGTGTACGTCGTACCGCTGCCGCTGACACCGGTGACCGATGCGCCGCTGACGCCCGCAAGGGTGAGTGTGAAGTCCGTGGCATCGACGCCGGTCACCGATTGACTGAAGGTGACGGTGTAGTTGACCGAGGCCGCGTTCGTCGGAGAGGCATTTGCTCGGACGATCGAGGAGACCGTGGGGGCCGGACCAGCCGCCGCGACCGGGACCATGGCCACTCCGCGGAAGGCCTTGTTCGTACCGGCGCTGGCGACGATTGTCGTCGGCGTTCCGGAGAGCGTGCCGTTGTAGCCGCTGGCGTCGGTGATGGAGAAGATCGGTGTTCCGGAGCCGCCGCCGGTGGCAAAGAGCGTGACCGTGGTCCCGCTTACCGAGCCTGCCAGCCCGCGCGCCGTCGGCACGGCCACGCTTCCTGTCTGTGTCCACGTACCGGCGACGAGCGACCACTTCTGGATCTGTCCGGCCGTTTCCTCGCTGAGGTAGAGCGTGTCGACACCGGGGTTGCCATCGAGATCCGCAAAGAAGAATCCGTTGACGAGAGCGGAGGTGGGCACGCCGGGAAGCTGCGTCATCGTCTGGCCGGTGGTGGTCGGCGTTCCGCTGCCGACCGTGGCCATGCGAATCGCTCCCGCACCCGATGAGATATAGAGCTGGCCGTTGAAAACGCCGAGCACGCGCAGGTTGGTGGCGGTCGACGAGACGAGCGTGGAGGTGGTCGCGCCAAAGGCCGCGTAGCGGACACCTTGGGTACTGCCGGTGATCCACAGATCGGTGCCATTCGTCGATGTGGCGCCGCGCGGATTGCCGGCGCTGATTGCGTCGGTCAGGGCCGTGGTGGTGTCGAGTGCTCCGGTTGAGTCGATGCGGCCGATAACCCGGGGAACCGTGGCCGACGTGCTGGTGGTAATCGAGGCGGTGGCGGGTGCCGCGTCATAGCCGGGAAGCACGACATACTGTCCGTCCGAGGATCGTGTCAGGAATCCTTCACTCGTCGCGGTGCCGCTGCAGACGAGGCGACGCTGCGAACCGACGGTGGTGGTCGGTACGGCGATCGTCTGCACGAACGTTCCGGTGGGGGTGTATTCATCGAGGAAAACCGCGGTGCCGGATGATGCGAGCGCCGCCGTGCCGTCGCCGGCCCGATAAACGACGATGTTCCCCGGCGTAAAACTGGCCGCGCTGGCGACGCCTGTGGCCGCGAGGATGATGAAGCCGATGGCGATAAGCCGGGCAGCAACGCTACGGTTCGTGGTCATACCTTCTCCTGGCAATCGCACCATTCGGCCAGGAGAGGGACGGGGGGTCCGGGCTAGACTCTCCGTTCAGCGAAGTCATCCCACACACCGCGCACCGATACGTTGACGAGCTGAAGAACCGAGGTTTCGAGGGCTGGACGGAGAGTACGAATAAAGATTCATTAACGCAAGATAAAAGAGGGGTCTCGCGGTTGCGGGGTCTCGGGGTCTCGGGGTCGTTTGGTTGCAAGGTTGCTGGGTTGCTGGGTACGGCCGCAACCAAGCAACTCAGCAACCAAGCAACTCAGCAACCGCGAGACCCCGCAACCGCGAGACCCCGCAACCGCGAGACCCCGCAACCCCGAGACCCCGCAACCCCGAGACCGCGAGACCGCGTCACGCCCTCTCGTATCCCCGCAGCCCCAGCTTCTCAACGATCAAGACCGCCAGCGTCCACTCCTCGGTGGCGATCGTGTCGATCAGCTCGTAGTCGCGGCCGAACTTGAGGAAGGGACGGTTGAAGTGCTTCCTCACCGCGCGGTCGTCGACGGCGCGCAGGATGCGAAGCTGCTTGGGGCCGAGATCGACGACGTCGAATCGGGCGATGAGGTTCGTCTCCAGCGCCGGCGGCACCTCGGCGTATGAAACGAGGCGCTCCACGAGCACCAGCTCATCCGAGCGGATCCAGAACCGCTCGCGGTCGGCGAGGTTCGTCGGCTGGACCAGCGGAGGACCAAACAGGGTGAACGGCTTCGAGAGAAAGCCGAGGATCCGGCGCTTCACGATCACACGCGCCGGAGCGGCCGTCTTCACCATCAGCAACAGCCGCTCCGGGACGCTCTTGTAGCGGCGCATGTGACGCAGTTCGACGTCGAAGCCGCGCCAGCGGGCACGGATGGCGCCAGACCACCAGACGCGGCGCGGTGCTTCCCATCCGAAGGAGGTCACCAAGTGCTCGAGCCGCTCAGAGAGCGCCGATGATTTCCGGGCCAGAATCACCACGATCAGCACACCGAACAGCGCCGCCAGGCCGAGGACGATCCATACAGTCTGTTCTTCGTTCACCGCGGAAGCATACGTCGTACGATGCGCATCGTGGATTTCTTCGAACCGGCGAACCGCCGCATCCTGACGCTCAAGCCCGGGAAGGAGCGGCTGGTCGCCAATCGCCATCCCTGGATCTTCGCCGGCGCGATCGCACGCGAGAGCGGCCCGGAGGCGGCTGCCATCGCCGATCTCGTCGATCCGCGCGGCCGCCGGGTGGCCTCAGGGTTCCATTCGCTGCATTCGCAGATCCGCGTTCGGGCGCTGACGTTCGGCGACGAGGTGCTGACCGAGGAGACGCTGTGCGCGCGGATGGTGTCGTCGATCGGACGGCGTTTGGGGTCAAAGGCCGTGCGCGTCATCAATGCCGAGGGCGACGAGCTCAGCGGATTGACGGTCGATCGATATGACGACCTGGCCGTCGTCGAGATCGCCAACGCGGGACTCGAGCAACTCCGGCCTATGATTAATGATGTTCTCAGCCGCGAGCTGGCTCTGCGCGGCATCTGGTGGAAGAACGACATCCCCGCGCGCCACATCGAGCGCCTGCCGATGGAGCCGGAGTGGAGCGGGGAAGGGGAGCCGTCAACGGAGATCGTCGAGAACGGGCTGCGCTTCCGCGTCGATCCCCCCTCGGGGCAGAAGACCGGCTTCTATCTCGACCAGCGCGAGAACCGCGCCCTGGCGCGTACGCTGGCCGGCGGAGGCCGGGTGCTGAATCTCTTCTCCTACAGCGGCGCCTTCGGTGTCTACGCCGCGGCCGGCGGTGCGGCCTCGGTGGAGAACGTCGACATCTCCGCCGGCGCGATCGAGGTGGCCCGCCAGAATCACGCGCTCAATGGCTTTGATGAGGCTAGCTTCGTCGTGGCGGACGCATTCGAGTACGTCCGGAAGACCACGTCGCGCTTCGATCTCCTCATCTGCGATCCGCCTGCGTTTGCCAGGTCGCGCGGCGACGTCGACCGCGCCGCGCGTGGCTACAAGGACATCAACCTCTTCGCAATGAAACTGCTCGACCCCGGCGCGCGGATGCTGACCTTCTCCTGCAGCGGCCACATGTCGCTCGACCTCTTCCAGAAGATCATCTTCTCCGCTGCGCAGGATGCGGGGCGGCGCGTGGCGTTCGTCCGCCGGCTCACCGCCGCTCCCGACCATCCGGTGTCGCTGTTTTGTCCTGAAGGGGAGTACCTGAAGGGCTTCCTGCTCGAAGTGCGGTGAGCGGCTACCGCCGCCCTCCTCGCACGAAGTGCAGGATGAAGAGGATGATGGCGACCACTACGATGATGTGAACGAGTCCACTGGCGATGTGAAATACCAGGAACCCGCACAGCCAGGCGATGAGCAAGATGATGGCAAGAATAAGCAGCATTCGGAACTACCTCCGATGACGTGCTCTGCATCTTGTATACCCGGTTCGGAAGGTAGAAGGCAGAAGGCAGAAGGCAGAAAGAATAAGTGGTTCCCCCGCGAGCTGTGGTGTCTAGCTGCTAGCGGAGCACTTCTGCCTTCTGCTTTTGACCCCGCTGGCGTAATGCGGCCCGCTTCGGTCATCATTCACCCTTGCCATGACCGCCACCACACTCACAGCCGGCCGCAAGTCGCGCGAAGTCACGCTTTCCTACCTCGGCGAGCTCCTCCAGAACGCGGGCTTCATCGATGAGAAGCAGAAGGTAGAGGTCGACAATCTCGATCGCCAGCTTCGCGCGCAAGCGCGCTCGGCGCGCGCCCGCGGCGAAGAGGAAGCGAGTCCGTTCAAAGCCCTCATGGGCATGAATCTCACCGATGCCAGCGGCACCGGCACACGCATCGATGACTTTCTTCTGGCGCGGCTCATCGCCGAGGATGCCCGCCTCAAGTTCTTCAAAATCGATCCGCTCAAACTCGACGTCGAGATGATCGAGTCGAAGATCTCGCGCCCCTTCGCCAAGAAGCACCGCATGACCCCGGTGGCCGTCCGCGACGGGAAGCTCATCGTCTCCGTCGTCAACCCATTCGACACCGTCGCCCTCGACACCTACCACCAGATGGTGAAGCAGGAGATCGAGATCGTGGTGTCGTCGGAGAGCGACATCATGGGGGTGATCACCGAGCAGTACGGCTTCCGCGCCTCGGTGACGAAAGCGGGCCGCGACCTGGGGCGCGGCGCCATCGATCTCTCCAACCTCGAGCAGTACGTCAAGCTCAAGTCAGGCAACGAGATCGAGACCAGTGACGCGCACATCGTCAATGCCGTCGATTTCCTGCTGCAGCACGCCTACGACTCGCGCGCCAGTGACATCCACATCGAGCCGAAGCGAGAAGCAGCCATGATCCGCTTCCGCATCGACGGCGTGCTGCATGAGATCCAGCGCGTGCCGAAGCTGGTCAACCTGGCCATCACCTCGCGCATCAAGACCATGTGCCGGATGGACATCGCCGAGCGGCGCCGCCCGCAGGACGGGCGCATCAAGACGGAGCGCGAAGGGAAAGAGGTCGAGCTACGAGTCTCCACGCTGCCGACCGCGTTCGGCGAGAAGCTGGTCATGCGCATCTTCGATCCCGACGTCCTCCTCCGCGATCTGTCCGGGCTGGGGTTCTACGAAGACGAGCTGCACATGTTTGGCGAATGGATCAAGCGCCCGCACGGCATCATCCTGGTCACAGGTCCGACCGGATCCGGCAAGACCGTCACGCTCTATTCGGCGCTCAAGTCGCTGGCGTCGCCGGAGATCAACATCACCACGATCGAAGATCCGATCGAGATGGTGTGGGACGATTTCAACCAGACCTCGGTGCAGACGAAGATCGGCATCACGTTTCCCTCGGCGCTGCGCACGATCCTCCGCCAGGACCCCGACATCATCATGGTGGGCGAGATCCGCGATGAGGAGACCGCGCAGAATGCGGTGCAGGCGGCGCTGACCGGGCACCTCGTTTTCTCGACGCTGCACACGAACGATTCGGCGACGTCGGTGACGCGCCTGATCGACCTCGGCATCCAGCCGTTCCTGATCTCGTCGACGCTCGTCGGGACAATGGCGCAACGGCTGATGCGCCGCATCTGCGAAGACTGCAAGCGCAACCGGCCGCTGAGCGTCGAGGAGGCGGGCATGCTCAATCTCCAGGCGCCGCCGGGAAAGAGGATCATCGTCAAGGAGGGCGCCGGCTGCATCCGCTGCCGCAACACCGGCTATTTCGGCCGCACCGGCATCTTCGAGATCCTCCAGATCGACAACGCCATCCGCGACCTCATCGACCGCTCCGAGGACTTTCTCAAGATCAAGGAGATGGCCGTCAAGCGCGGCATGCGTACGCTGCGTCAGTCGGCGCTGCGCAAGCTGGCAGAGGGGGTGACCAGCTTCGAGGAAGTGGTGCGGGTTACGGGGATCTGAAGCCCGGCTGAGTCGCGAGTTCATTCTCGACAGTCGCTGAACGTACCTCGTCCCAACATTCGCCGCCCTCTCCTCGAGAGCCCTTCTCCCCCGCAAGAAACCGCGGGGTAGAAGGCTCTCGACGGGGTACAGGGTGCCGACGACTCCAGTGAGATTGTGTGAAATGGCTCCACCCGCCTGAATTCAGCCGGCGTCTCCAGAATCTCAGTCGGATTCTGAGAGATTCCAGGCAATGTCTGAAAGATCGTTGGCCGGCTCCGAAAAATTATGGACCGGCTCGATAAAATTGTGGGCCAGACCCAGAAAGTTATGGGTCGACCCCAGAAAGTTATGGGTCGACCCCAGAAAGTTATGGGCCAAGCCCAGAAAGTTATGGGTCAACCCCAGAAAGTTATGGGTCAACCCCAGAAAGTTATGGGTCAGCTCGGAAAAGATATGGGCCAGCTCTAAAAAATTATGGGCTGAGCCTGAAAAATATCTGCCTCGCTCGACAATCGTTCTCCTCGGTTCGCGCCCGTGACCCTCCGGCAGCCTGTCCCGATCCGCGAGACGCCAGCGCTCCGTCCGGCGAACGCGCTCGTCGAGCGACGTTTTCGATTCGCGTCTACAATGTCATCCGCCGGTATCGCCCAAAGGAGACTCATGTTCTCGCGCACGCTCGCGCTGGCGTTCGGCTTTCTTTTCGCGGCCGCTCTCTGCGCACAATCTACGTGGAAACCGCTCGATGAGGCGCTGAAGGCGGCGCAGGCGAGCAATCGGCTCGTCCTGCTCGATCTGCACGGCACCGGGCGTGGCGACAAAGGCGGCGACAAATGGATCGCCGCCGCGGAAGCCAGTCCTTCCGTGGCTCGGGCCATGGGGGAGATGGTGCTCTCCACGACGATGCAGACGCCCGAGATCGACGCGTTCCCTGACCTCAAACAGTTTCGCGGAAAGAATCGACATCTGCTGCTTCTCGATCCCTTGGGCGGCGTCATTCTCGAGCTCGAGAACGGATTCGGCGATCTCTCCAAATTCGCCGTAGAGCTGAACGCGATGCGGCAGCAGGCGCCGGCATTCATCCGCGCCGCCGAGTTGCGCCGCGAAGGGAAGGAGTCGCGGTCGACAGTCATGTGGGCCGGCGGCCTGCTCGACGCGGGAAACGTTGCCGATGCCGCGCAGATCTTCAGAAAAGCGGCGTCGATGGCGAAGCTCGAGAATGATCAGGAAGCCACGCAGGGAGCGCAGCTCGGCACCGCGGCCATCCTCCTGCGGAGCGCGACGTACAACAAAGAGCTCTTCGATGCCATGAATGTGCTCGAGGATCTTGCCGCGCATCCCGTGACCCCGGAAATCGCCGCGAGCGCCTGGATGCTCATCGGCCAGGTCTGGCGCGCCGAGCGCGAGGGTGGGAAGGCGATCGATGCGTACCAGCATGCGTTCGCCATGGCCCCTAAGCCGTCGGCGCTCGCGGATGCGGCGCGCCGATTCCTCGACGCGCTCGGTTCCGAGCCGGAGTCGGAGGTGCGCGCGGATGTTGCCGCCGGCAATGTGCATCTGCTCTATCCGCATCGGGGGATGATGGTCGGCAATGTCTACTTCGGCATGGCAACATCGTCCGACACCGCGCGCGTGGAGGTCTTTCTCGATGAGGAACGCGTCGCTGAGCTGACCCGCCGTCCGTTCCGCGCGAAGGTGTCCCTGGGCAGTACGCCGCACGTGCACACCGTTCGCGCCGTTGCCTGGGACGCGCAGGAGCGCCAGCTCGGCGAGGAGACGGTTACGTTGAACGATCGCGCCGTCGCCCTCGGCGTGAACATCGTCGCGCCGATCGGCGATCGTGTCGCCTCGCGCACGACCGTCGAGGTCAGACCGCGCGTCCCGGAAGGACGGCGGCTGGCCGGGATCGATCTCTATTGGAACAAAACGAAGCTGGCAACGCTCACCGAGGCGCCGTACCGTTACGAGCTGACGCTGCCGTCGCCCTCCGCGGCCGGCTTCATCCACGCCGTGGCGCATGACGACAGCGGCGCTACCGCCGAGGATGCGAAGCTGCTCAACGCCGCGGGTGGATCGGAGCAGGTGGGCGTCGACGCCGTGCAGGTTTACGCCATCGTGCAGGAGCGGGGGCGCTACGTCGACGGCCTCACTTCTTCCGACTTTCTGGTGAAGGAAGATGACCGGGTGGTCACGGCACAGGTGCAGAGCGGCGCTGTCGATCCGATCTCGATCGGCCTGGCGCTCGACACGTCCGGCAGCATGAGGGCGTCCATGATTGACGTCATCGACTACGCGAATGAGTTCGTCAAGGGATCGCTTGGCGCCGCTGACCAGACCTTCGTCGTCGCGTTCGATGAGCGACCCCGCCTGTTGCAGCCGCTGACCAGCGACCGTGAGCGCGTGTCGTCATCGATCGATGACATGCGCGCCGGCGGCGGCACGGCCATCTTTGATGCGATTCTCTACTCGCTGCAGCAGTTCCGCGGTGTCCCCGGAAAGCGCGCGCTGGTCGTCTTCACAGACTGCTACAACAACGCCGGCTCGGCGACGCCGGCGGGCGTGCTGCAGTACTCCCGGGAGATCGGCGTGCCGCTCTACGTCGTCCAGCTCTTCACAGGGTCCAGATTTCTCAGCGACGAAAGCACTCTCAGGAAAATCGCCGAGGCCACAGGCGGCGCGTTTTTCCACTTCGCTCGAAAGGTCGACCTCCCGCGCGTCTTCGCCCAGATCCGCGACGACACCCGCGGCGAGTATCTGTTGACGTATGTCTCACCCGGCGATCAGTCGAGCCGCGAGCTGCGGAAGATCAGCGTGGAAGTGCCGGGCCGGAAGGTGCAAGTGCGGGCGACGAGCGGGTATTACCCGAGGTGAGGATTCACGGCTACTTCCTCACCTTCTTCATGGCCTCGATCAACTCCGGCGGAGCGTCGTGCGCCAGCTCCTCCTCTTTCTCCGCGGTGCCGCGAACGAGCTCGATCGTTTCGCGGTAGCTGGCGAGGTAGGCGCGGCAGGAGGGGCAGACCAGGAGATGGAGGTCGAAGCTGACGCGCGTCTCCGCGTCGAGCTCGTCGTCGACATACGAATCGAGGAAGGCGATCAACTCGATGCAGGTCACGTGGCTCATAGCGCGCCTCGCATGTGCGGGTCGAGCAACGTGCGCAGAGCCTGGCGGGCGCGGTGCAGTTTGACCTTGAGATTGTCGCGGGTGATCTGCAGCTTTTCGGCGACGACGTCAGCCGGAAGCTGTTCGATGTCGCGGAGCACCAGCACGATGCGGTACGGCTCCGGAAGTTGATCGATGCACCGCCGCACCAGCGCGCGCGCCTGTTCGCGCTGCAGGATCTCCTCGGCGGTCTCGGTCCAGCCGACCGACGACTGCTGCTGATGGCCGTCGGCTTCGAAGGCGGGAAGGAGCGCGTCGACGTCTTTCTCGCGCCGTGCGCGGATGCGCAGCTTCATCAGCGCGCAGTTGACGGCGATCCGATGGAGCCACGTCGAGACGCGACTCTCCGAATTGAACTCGCCGATGCCGCGGAAGGCGGCCACAAACGTCTCCTGAACGGCGTCGCGGGCCTCTTCCTCGTCGCGCAGGATGCGGCGCGTCACTGCCAGCAGCGGGGCGGCGTGGTGTTCCACCAACTCTTCGAATGCAACCTCGTCGCCGTTGCGTAGTCGCTCGATGAGGTACCCGTCATCGGCCAGCATCGCGCACAGCGTAGCGCGTTCAGTCGTCGAGGAGAGCATTGAACATATGACCGGAGGCCACCAGGCGGCCGGCGGCCTCCTCGGAGAGCGGCTCCGAGAAGAGGAAGCCCTGCGCATACTCGCATCCCAGCGCCTTCAGTTGCTGCAGTTGACTCATAGTCTCCACCCCCTCCGCCACGACCTCGATGCCGAGGTTGTGGGCGAGAGAGATGATGGTCTTCACCAACTCGCAATGTTCGTCGCTCGAATCGAGCGTGGCCACGAAGGATCGGTCGATCTTCAGCGCGTCGATCGGCAATGTGACCAGATACGCCAGCGACGAATAGCCGGTGCCGAAGTCGTCGATACACAGCTCGATGCCGAGCCGCTGCACGCGCTCGAAGAACTCCGCGGCGCTCCGCTCGACCATGGCGCTCTCCGTGATCTCGAGCCGGAGCGAGGCTCCTTCCACTTGCGCCGCGGACATTACGCGATCGAGCTCGTCGATCAGGGTCGGGTCGAAGGTCTGCCGCAGCGAGACGTTGATGCTCGCCGTCAGCGGCGCACCGGCGATGGTGTGCCAGTGGCGCAGTTGCGCGCAGACGCGTTTGAGCACCCATACGCCGATCGGCACGATGAGTCCGTTCTCCTCGGCGATGGAGATGAAGTCGTTCGGCGCGATCGTGCCGCGTAGCGGGTGATCCCAGCGCAGAAGGGCCTCGAATCCCTTCACCTCGCCCGAGAGAAGCGAGACGATGGGCTGATAGACGAGGTGAAACTCCTCGCGCTCCACGGCGCGGCGCAGATCCATCTCCATCAGCATCCGCTCCACCGCCTGCACGTGCATGCGGCGGTCGAAGATCTCGTAGCGCCCTTTGCCGCGCTCCTTTGCGCGGTACATGGCCGTGTCGGCGTCGCGCAGCACCGCGTCGGCGGTGCGGTAGCCGGTGGCGCTGACGGCGATGCCGATGCTCGCGGAGGTGAAGACCTCTTCGTCCGAGACCGTGAACGGCCGCGCCAGCTCGGCGGTGATCCGCTCGGCGATGCCGGTCGCTTCGCTGGCGTCGGAGATGTTCTCGATGAGGATGGTGAACTCGTCGCCGCCGATGCGTGCCACGAGATCGGATGGGCGGACGCAGCCGAGCAGCCGGTCCGCGGCGAGGCGGAGCAGTTCATCGCCTGCGATGTGGCCGAGGGAGTCGTTGACTAGCTTGAAGCGGTCGAGATCGAGAAAGAGCACGGCGAAGTCGTAGACGTGCTCGCGGGCGTTCATGGCGATGGCGTGATCGAGCCTGTTCATGAACAGCGACCGGTTGGGAAGGCCGGTGACGGCGTCGTGCATGGCGTCGTGCGTCATCTGACGCTCGCTGTGCTGGCGTTCGGCGATCTCGCGCTGCAGTTCGGCGTTGATGCGCATCAGCTCCTCGCCGCGCTCCGCGTAGGCGGCGAGATCGGCATGGGCACGCTCCAGGGCGCGCGCTGCCTGCTGGCGCTGCAACTCGGCCGAGGTGCGGCCGGCCACGACGAGCAGCGTGGAGCGGATCAACGCCGCATCCGCCATCGGCCGGCGGCTCATCACGCCGATCCAGCCGAACGCCGCTCCCTCGGCATCGATCAGGGCGATGGCGGCGTAACTCTCGATCGACTGCTCGGCCAGACCGGGGTCGAGCGGGTAGCGCGCCGCGGCTCCCTCCGGGATCCAGCAGAAGTGCTGTTGCACCACTTCGCCGCACGGCGTTCCTTCGAGCACATATTCAATGTTGGCGACATGCGCGTTGTCGACGAAACGGGCCACACTCCGCGCGCGCAACGGCTCTTCGCCGGCCAGCTCCGCGGCAAACGCGAACTCGGCGTCGAGCGTCCGCGCCAGCTCGCTGACGAGCGTGCGGAAATACTCGGGACCAGGGCTGCAGAGGGAAAGCCCTTCGAGCAACTCCCGGATCGGCTCACGCAAGCCGACCGGCTGTTCGGTCTTCGTCATCCTCGACGCTTGATCATTCATTGGCATCTGGTTCTCCGACAACGTTTCTTAGATGACGTTTCATGTAACCGGTTACACCGTTTGCGGAAAGTCGTGGGTGGAGTTCACACGCTGTTCACGGAAAAGGCGCAGGAAAACGATCAGGAAGACAGTCGATGCTGTCCCGCAAAGACCGTGCACCGTCCGCCGCGCACGAAACCGAAGAGGGCCCGGCGAAACTCCTGCCCGCGCAACCGCGATACCCGCAACCGCGTACACTCCCGCCCTCCATGTCCGACCAAACTGAGAAGGTCCCCGCGTGTTTGAATTCTCTTGTTGCGACGATCTGACGATCTTTGGTAGTTCCGCTCGATCCCTGCTCCTGGCAAGGGGCCGCGCGGTGCCACCGGAGATCCTGACAGGCTCGCTTCGCTCACCGTCAGGATGATCGTGTTTTTTCCCACGCAACCCCTGCCCCCTCCCACCGTATAGCTCTCCAGGTTCGTTCAACGAGGAGCTGTCATGAGGCGTCGCACCAAGATCATCATCGGAATCGTCGTCCTGGTCATTGCCGGTGTGCTGACTGCCGGCTTCGTGTCGCAGCGCGGCAAGGACGTCACGCCGGTGACGTTCGGCAAAGTGCAGCGGCAGGATCTGACCAGCAAAGTCTCGGCGAACGGACGCATCGACGCCAAGCGCAAGGTCGATCTGTCGGCGAACGTGATGGGACAGGTGATCAACCTGGCCGTGCGCGAAGGCGACGTCGTGAAGAAGGACGACTTCCTCCTGCAGATCGATCAGAAGCAGCTCGCCGCCACGGCCCGCGGCGCCGATGCCGCGCTGCAGGCGGTCTTCTCCGATCGCGATGCGGCGACAGCGACGGCCGTTGCCGCGGATCAGGACTTCCAGCGCGCGCAGAAGAACTTCGAGCAGAAGATCATTCCGCGCGCCGACCTGGACCGCGCCCAGAGCGCCCGCGATTCCGCGCGCGCCAACGTGATGGCGCTCGAGCAGCGCATCAGCCAGGCCCGCGAAAACCTCAACGCCGCGCGCGATACGCTGTCGAAGACGACCATGCGCGCGCCGATCGCCGGCGTCGTCACCGCCCTCCCGGTCGAAGAAGGGGAAGTGGCCGTCATCGGCACGATGAACAACGCCGGCACGGTGCTGATGACCATCGCCGACATGAGCATCGTCGAAGCGGTGATGGAGGTCGACGAGACCGACATCCCCTCGGTGAAAGTCGGCCAGCGGGCCACGGTCACCATCGACGCCTATCCGAACAAGACGTTTCCCGGTCTGGTGACCGAGGTGGCCTCGAGTCCAATCAAGGTCAACGGCGTCGCCCCCGGTACTACCCAGGCCGTGAACTTCGAGGTCAAGATCCAGGTCGAGAATCCGCCGCCGGGCATCCGCCCCGGCTTCTCCGCTTCGGCTGACATCATCACCGGTACGCGGCCGAAAGCGCTGGCCATCCCCATCCAGGCTTTGGTCGTGCGCGAGAAGCCGGGTAAGACGGTTGGAAAGCCGCAGGACGAGGAGGGAGTGTTCGTCGTCCAAAACGGCGCGGTGAAATTCGAGACGGTGAAGACCGGCCTCTCCGGCGACAGCGCCATCGAGCTCGTGAGCGGCGGGAAGGAAGGCCAGCAGATCGTGACCGGCGCGTTCCGCGCGCTGCGGGAGATCAAGGACGGGACGAAGGTGAAGGAGATGCCGCAGGAGAAGGATGGCGGGCCGGGTGGGGGAAAGAGTTAGAGGCTTAATGTTGAATGTTCAATGGACCGGCCAGCGCGCAGATAGACCCCGCCGGTGCATTCAACATTGAACATTCAACATTAAGCCTTTCAACCCGAACGCCCCCCGCAAGTGCTGACAACTGACAACCGATAACCGATAACCTTTCTCATGGACACCCTCCGTATCGCTGCCGGCGCGCTCTCCGCGCACAAGCTTCGCAGCTTCCTCACGCTGCTCGGCGTGATCATCGGCGTGATGACGGTCATCGCCGTCGTCTCCATCATCTCCGGCCTCAACTCATACATCGCGGAGAAGGTGTTCACCCTCAGTCCGGATGTCTATATCGTCACGCAGTTCGGGATCATCACCAGCCGCGAGCAATTTCTGGAAGCGATCAAGCGGAAGAAGATCGATTGGCACGACTACGAGGCCATCCGCCAGAGCTGTACGCGATGCGCCGCGGTCGGCGCGCAGGAGACCAGCCAGCTCACGGTCAAAAATGGCTCGCAGAAGCTCAACGGTGTTCGCGTTCAGGGCGGCACGGCCAACATCGGTGAGATCAGCAATGTCGACGTCGAAGAGGGACGCTTCTTCACATCCACCGACGATCAGCACGCGGCGATGGTGGCCGTCATCGGCTCCGACGTGAAGGACCAGCTCTTCGGCAAGCTCGATCCGCTCGGCCGCACCATTCGTATCGCCGGCCATCCCACACGCGTGATCGGGTTGCTGCGCAAGCAGGGATCGGTCCTTGGCCGGAGCCAGGACAATCAGCTCTACATGCCGCTCTCCTCGTATGGCAAGGCCTTCGGTACGAAGCGTGGCCTCGATCTCTTTATCAAGGCATCGGGCGGTGTTCCGGGACTGGAGAAATCGCTCGATCAGGTGCGTGTGCTGATCCGCAACCGGCGGAAGACGGGGTTCCGCGCCGACGATCCGTTCGGAGTGGTCTCCGCGGAGGCGCTGCAAACGCTGTGGAAGAGCATCTCGGCGGCCGGATTCGCGGTGATGATCTTCATCTCCGGCATTTCGCTCGTCGTCGGCGGCATCGTCATCACGAACATCATGCTGGTGTCGGTCGTCGAGCGGACGCGCGAGATCGGTATCCGCCGCGCCCTCGGCGCCCGCAAGCGAAACATCCAGTTTCAGTTTCTCACCGAGGCCATCCTGCTTTCTCTCGGCGGCGGCATCGCCGGCGTGCTCCTCGGCGTCCTGATCAGCTTCGGTATCGCCGCCGCCTTCCCGCTGCCGACGCGCGTGACGCCGACACTGGTCATGGCCGGGCTGTCCGTGGCCGTCATCACCGGCGTTGCTGCCGGATTTTTCCCGGCGATGAGAGCGGCCAATCTGCCGCCGATCGACGCGCTGAGGTCGGAGTGATGAGCGCGGTCCCGCGGTCTCGCAGTTGCGGGGTCTCGCGGTGGGTGAACCGTCAGGACTTGTCTTTCGCCGCGAGACCGCGTAACCGCGCAACCGCGAGACCGCCTACAAGGAGCCACCATGCGCGCTCGTGACCACCTCCTCGCTGCTCGTGAAAACGTCCGCTTCGCGGCACGCGCGCTGACGGCATACAAGCTACGCTCCGCGCTCACCGTCCTCGGAATCGTCATCGGGGTGACCACGGTCATCGCCATGGTCTCGATCATCGTCGGCTTCAACAACAGCGTCACGCACGATTTCCAGTCCTTTGGTGCCACGCTCGTGCAGTTCCAGAAAACGGATCCGCAGTTCGGCCCCGGCAATGGTGACGAATCGGAGCGCCAGCGCAAGAACCTGACCTACGAGGACGCGGAAGCGCTCAAGCGCTTTTGTCCTTCGATGCTGGCCGTCTCACCGGAGCGCTATTGGTTCAGCGGCAACGGCGGCGCCAATGTGCCGGACCTGATCTACAAGGGTCATGAAGCGACGCCCGACACCATCGGCGGGGTGAACCAGGACTACACAGTGGCCAACAATCATTTCGTCGCCGAGGGGCGTTTCATCAGCGACAGCGACGTTCGGTCCCACGCGGAAGTCATCGTCATCGGCTCGTCCATCGGGGACACCTTGTTCGCGCGCAGCGATCCCATCGGCAAGGAAGTGTCGATCTCCGGTCACAAATTCACAGTCATCGGGGTCATGGAGAAGCAGGGAGCGACCTTCTTCGAATCGACCGACGAGCACGCCTTCGTCCCGATCACGACCTTCGACGCGCATTTCCCCTGGATCAAGCGGGACATCGGCGTAAACATCGCCACCGTCCCCCGCCAGCCGGAGTGGGTCGATCGCATCACCGAGGAGGGGACGGCCGTGCTGCGCGCGCGGCGCAAAGTGCCCTTCAACAAGCCGAACGACTTCGGCCTCCTCACGCCGGACAAACTGATCGGAAACTTCCGCGCCATCACCGGCGGCATCACCCTGGCGATGATCTTCATCTCATCTATCGCTTTGTTGGTGGGAGGCGTCGGCGTGATGAACATCATGCTCGTCTCGGTGACCGAACGGACGCGCGAGATCGGTGTCCGCAAAGCGATTGGCGCCGTACGACGCGACATCGTCATGCAATTCCTCACCGAGGCCATGACCCTCTCCGGCATGGGCGGCGCGATCGGCGTCGCGTTAGGGATGGTGATCGCGCTGATCGTGCGGAAGGTCAGTCCGCTCACGACGGATACTCCGCTCTGGTCGATCGTGGTCGGCCTGGTGGTTTCGATCTCGATCGGCCTCTTCTTCGGGATCTACCCCGCGTACAAGGCGGCGAGGTTGGATCCGATCGACGCGTTAAGGTACGAGTAGGCGTTGCGCATCCACGTCGGAATCGGTCATCCTTCGCCTCCCATGTCACCCGGACGGAACGATCCCTGCCCCTGCGGTAGCGGTCTCAAATACAAGAAATGCCATCTGCCGCTCGAAGAGGCTGAAACTCGGGCGGCGGAACCACATCGTGCGCCTGTGCACGATGCCGGCTTGCGGCTCATTGAGCGCATCGGGAATTGGGCGTTTGACCGCTTCGGCAGCGAGTTCGAGGCAGGGGCGAATGATTTCGGTCTCAACGAGGTGGAGGGGGGCATGCAGTTGGCCGTCCCCTGGATGATCTTCCATCATCCGCTGCAGGGCATGCCCGCCTACGAATGGTTTGCGCGCGAGGAGGCTGCCAACCTCTCCCGGCGTGAGCGCGAATTGATCGATGCCCAGCGCCGGTCGTGGGTGAGTATCTGGGAAGTGCGCGAAAGCATCCCAGGAGAGTCGATGATCCTCGCCGATCTGCTCACCGGCGAGAAACGCCTCGTGCAGGAAGCCAGTGCATCTCGGTCCCTCGTGGCACGGGATGTAGTCCTGGGGCGTGTCGTCGATTTCGGGGATCTGTCGGTGATCGACGGGATGTATCCCATCTCTCTTCCCCCCGAGGAAGGTTCATACACCGTCGAGATGGTGCGAAAGGGACTGAAGACCAAACTGCCGATTCCCATCGAGCGACTTCGCGAGCACAACGTATCGCTGATGATCGTCGCTACCTGGAAGGAGGCCGTGGAGGCTCACGTGGAACGGCGCAGCAAACCCCCTCGGCTTCAGAACACCGACGGAGATCCGCTCCTCTTGACGGTCGATCACTATCGGTTCGCTCCTGCCGACCGCGCCGCCATCGAAGCCGCGGTCGGCGCCCTGAAGAGCTGTTTCCCGATCGAAGAAAACGACGACAGCTCGCGTTCGATCACGTTCTTCAAGACCGGCAACCGCCTTCACGAGAGCTGGGAGAACACCACGATCGGCACGGTGATCACGACCGGGAACGAGCTGCGAATCGAAACGAACTCCACCCGCCGCGCCAATGCGCTGCGCAAGCCCGTGGAGAAGGCCTGCCGCCGGCTGATCACCGATCACCGGCGCACCGAAACCGGTGCCGAGGAGATGTTTGCAGCGGCTCGTAGCGATGAAAGGCCACGGCTGCCTCCCGAGCCGGTGGATGCCGAGATGCAAGCCGTGATCCGAGACCAGAAGGTCGCCCATTACGAGAGTTGGCTCGATACCCCAATCCCCGCCCTCGGCGGCAGAACTCCGATCGAGGCCGCCCGCAGCATCGTTCGGCGCAGAGCGCTGGTCAGCCTGCTCAAGGAAATCGAGAACCACGAAGCACGCCAGCCCGCCGGTACCCGCTACGACATCAATATCCTGCGGCGCGCGTTAGGTGTTGAGGATTGAACGAATCCCTACTTAGACGTACAAGTCCCCAGGAGATGTGATGGCGATCATCCCGACCGTTCGTTGCAGAAGCATGCGGAAGTCGCTGGCGTTCTATACCGGTGTGCTCGATTTCGAGCGTGTGGATGGCGATGACGACATGGACGATCCGTCGTATAGCCTCCTCGCACGGGGCGGAGATCAACTCATCCTGTCCAGCCACCGAGGAGACGGCGCCTTCGGTCAGGCCATCGTCGTCACGACCGGCAACATCGACGCGCTGTTTCGCAGCTTCCGGGAACGAGGGCTACGCACGCCGGGGAATCCGGACGCTCCCGTGCACGTCCATGAAGGCCCGATCGACCAGAGCTGGGGTACTCGCGAGCTCTATGTCGACGATCCGGATGGCAACACCCTGAGGTTCACTCAGGCCTAGGCCGGCACGGCTACCGGCGCAGACTCCTAGCCCGACCGGTACTTGCGCGAGGGTGACGAAAGGCGGGTTCTCGACCACAGCCCTCGCAAGCACCGGTCGGACTGGAGAGTCCGACCTACGTTTGGCGCCCCGAACGAAACCCCGCCCACCCGTGTTCTTAGGTACATGAAGAACTCATGGACCGGCGGGGAGGTCACCGTCCAGCCTGATGGGGGGGAGCTTGCGGTGGCGGTTTATCGCTGCGAGCCGGGGGCGTTCGAGCGGCTCATCGACCGGTTCGAGCAACCGCTTTTCGGCTACGCGCACGGCATCCTGCAGAACGCCTTCGACGCCCAGGAAGTGGTGCAGGACGCCATGATGCGTGCTCACAAAGCACTCACCAGGCAGTACGACGAGGCTCGTTGCGCCGCGCTCGCTCTCCGGCCCTGGCTGTTCAAGACCGTGCGCAATCTCTGTCTCAACAAGCGCCGCTCGAAGCGCAGCTCGCTGGAGCAACCGCTGGAAGAGTTCGACGATGGCCGGCTCGGGCCGTTCGTGGCGCTGGAAGGGTCAGAGCTGGAGCGGAAGGAAGAGGTCGAGCTGCTGCGGCGGGCCATGGCTCTGCTGCCGGTCGACGCCCGCGAGCTCATCGTGCTGCGCTTCATGGAAGAGATGTCCTACGCGGAGATCGCCAAGACGGTCGGATCGACCGAGGCGGCGCTCCGCGGGAAAGTGTTCCGGTCGCTCAAGCTGCTCAGAGACGCACTGGAACAGAAGGGGGTGGCGTATGCAATGTAGAAACGTACTGACCCGGATCGATGCACTTCGCACCCGCGAGCTCGCCACGATCGAGCAGACGGCGGTCGAGCAGCACCTGCGCACCTGCCGCAGTTGCGACGCCTCGCAGGCCGACGTCGATCATCTCGCCGATGCCGTCAAGTCGCTCGCTCTCGCTCCGCCGAGTTCCTGCCGCGACGCCTGTTGCGATGCCGCCGCCGATTCCTTCGACCGCGTCGAAGACGTCTGGGTTGCCTTCTCGAACGGCCGCATCCGGATGATCGCCGAGGCCGATTCGATCGACGACATCCGCCCGACGTATGCGAAGAAGTACGGGCGCGTTCTCGAGCCGGCCACGATTCCTGCCGCACTGCGCCGTCAGGTCGTGGCCGCGGTGCACGGGGAGGGGGTGGAGTCGCCGAAGGTCGATCTCGATGCCGCGAACGACCTGGAGCACGATGTCCTCCAGACCCTGACCCGTATTCCTCGGGGCGAGGTTCGCACCTACGCCTGGGTGGCCCGCCAGGCCGGCCGCCCCCGCGCCGTCCGCGCCGTGGCCAATGTCATCGCCCGCAACGCCGTGCCGTACGTGGTGCCGTGTCACCGCGTCGTGCCGTCGTCGGGCGGCGTAGGCAACTACATCTTCGGCAGCGCCACCAAACGCGCGCTGCTGGAGCGCGAAGGGGTCGACGTCGACCAGCTCGATGCGCTGGCGAAGCAGAACGTTCGCTACATCGGCTCCCGCACCACGCACATCTTCTGCTTCCCCACCTGCCGCGACGCCAAGCGGATCCAGGAGAAGAACCGCGTGCCCTTCCGCGATGCCGACGTCGCGATGGAAAACGGGTATCGCCCGTGCCGTCACTGCCAGCCGGTGGCGGCATGATGCTGGGGTTGCGGGGTCTCGCGGTTACGCGGTCTCGCGGTGTGCGATTCGATAGGACTGTGAGGAAATGATGACTGCTTTGATGCTCGATGATTCTTTTTCCGCGAGACCGCGCAACCGCGAGACCGCGCAACCCCGCCCTCAACCTCGCCAACACGCCATCTCCATCCCCGCCCGCACCTTCACCGGCGACTTCTGGTTCACCCACCGCACGCCCGACCGCCTCTGGTTCGCCCTCGGCGATGTCGCCGGCAAAGGTCTGCCGGCGGCGGTGGTGATGGCGATGATTCAGGAGGAGCTCGAGCACCGCATCGTGTCGTGCGCGCGCGCGGGCTGCGATCCGGCCACGACGATGATGCGTCTCGATGCCTTCCTCAAACCGCTTCTGCCCTCGAACCGTTTCGCCACCGCCGTCATCGGCTGGCTACGCAATGACGGCAGCCTGACCCTCGTCAACGCCGGCCATTGCCCGCCGATGATCGTCCGCACGGACGGCAGCATCGAGGAGATCGACTCCACCGGCCCTGTGGTCGGAATCGTCCCCAACTCCCGCTGGACGTCGGCGACGATCACTCTCGACCCTGGCGATCTCCTCGTCCTCTACAGCGACGGGGTCATCGAATCCCCCTCCGCCGCCGGCGTCGACTTCGGCACCGCCGGCATCGTCCGCGCCCTGCCGGCCGATAACTGCCCCGTCACCGTCGCCACTGCCATCGTCGACGCCGCCACCCGCCACGCCGGCAGAGGCGTGCGGTACGACGACCTCACGGTGCTGGTGATCGGAGCCTGAAGACCAGAGGCCCTGGGAGAAATCATCGCGTCGTGCCACAGAGAAAGCCAAGCCTCTGTGCTCTTTGTGTTTCTGTGGTGCTGGCTTTCGGATGCAAATGCGGGGTAAGAGGTTCTAAGTCTGCGCAGCAGAACGATCGAGCGAAGATGGTTGGCCGAGCCTTGCGCAACCAGCGTCGCCGGCCGTGCCGGCCTAGGCCAGATCGATGTGGAGGCTCTGCGCTCCGGCGGTGGTGCGCAGCTCGCTGACTAGTGGGATCTCCTGGCCAGGCTCCACGGCGACGATCTTGCTGAGCGCGCGCGCGTTCCATCCCCACGACGTTCGCAGCGCGTAGGGCGAAGTGCTGAGGAACGTGTCGTCATCGAGATGGGCGCGGAAGTAGACCACCACACCGCCGAGCGTTCCGGGATGGAGGACGCGGAGACGGAGATCGTTTCGAGGCTCGATGGTCTCCGATGAGCCGGAGGCGAAGTCGACGCGGTAGAGATGCGTCTCGGCGGTGAGGATTCGCGGAGTGAATTGCGTCAGGCCGAGATCTCCGAGCGGGCGCGGGAAAGGATCCGGCTGGGTCTCGCTCACGAACTGCCTGAAGGCGCTGAAGTCGATGCCGTGGAGTCCCTCCAGCTCCGACAGCTGAGCGCAGGCGCGGGCGCGGTCGAGATAGGGGCGGTCGGCCACTTCGAAGCCGACGCAGTAGACGTCCATCGCCGAGGGAATCAGTCGGCCGTCCGGCGCGAGCAGGCGCTCGCGCGCATCCTCGATGAAGCGAAGGATGTTCTCGCCGAACGGATCGACACCCAGCACCTCGTGGATGATCACGTCCGCCCGCTCGTCCACCGACACGTCCCGGCTGTTGGCCCGTCGCAGCTCGACCCGATCGGCCACGCCGTTGGCCTCGAACATCGCCGCGGCGAGGTCGGCAATCCGGCTCTCCTCGATGGCGATCACGCGGCGCGCGCCGGCCTTGGCCGCGAAGATGGAGAGGATGCCCGAGCCGCAGCCGATCTCCACCACCACCTTGTCGCGGCAGTGGCGGAAGATGGCCCGGCGGTAGGCCGACACGCGGACGGTGTCCTGCATCATGACGAAGTGCTCGGCCGGCGAGGCGAAGCCGCCTCCAGCCAAGGCGGCATCGTCGCCGGCCACGGGCGTGAGGGAATTCTGCGAGACGAGGGCATCGACGACGCTGCTGAACCCCGCCTCCTCGATCTCCCAGTCGGCCTGGAGCCGCGCCAGCGCCTCGGACGGCGTGCGGCCGCCGGCGAAAGCGAGTAGCACGGCAAGTCCGTCCTGCGCGAGCGCCTGAGGCATGCGCGAGACGGAGTTGCCGGCCAGCAGCTCTCCGCCGGGGCCGATCTGGAGGACGAGCGAGCGCGAAACGGTGTAAGGGACGTCCCAATTCATGATCGAAAGCATACCTAGACGTAACTCCATATACAATCGATGACGATGACGAGGGTCTGGCGCCCATTCCTGGAAGGTCGTGACGCGGAGCGCGCCTGGGCGGTGATTCACGACATCGCCGAGGGACTCCGGCCGGCGGCGGAGAACCTGCAGCCGGCGGCCAATGCCGGTGTCGCTGGCGGCACCGCCGGACTGGCGCTCTTTTACGCATATCTCGGCGCCGCCACGGACAGCGAGCAGTGGACCGGCCTTGCGCAGCGATTGATCGAATACTCCATCGACGCGCTTTCGGAGCGTCAATACCATCCCGATTTCTACGAAGGCTTCACCGGAATCGGGTGGGCCATCGATCATCTGCAGGGCTTTCTGTTCGAGGGTTCGGAGGACGACGACGATCCGATCGGCGAGTCGTTGGTCCAGGTGCTGGGGAGGTCGGTGCCGTTCACGCGCGGAGAGTTCGACCTGATCGGCGGCATCTCTGGCTACGGAATCTATGCCTTCCATGCCCTTCCCCGGCCTGCCGCGCGGCGGTCTCTCGAGCTGCTCGTCCAGCGGCTCATCGAGATCGGCGAGCCGGTCGATGGGGGGTTCTCGTGGTTCTCACCGCCGGAGGTACTCCAGGATTGGGATCGGGAGGAAGCTCCCAACGGCAGATTCAACCTTGGCGTGTCTCATGGCGTAGCGGCGGTCATCTCAGTGCTTGGTATGTGCGCCGCGGCGGGCGTGATGTCGGACAGCCAGCGGTCGATCCTCGATCGCGCCGTCGATTGGCTGCTCGCGCAGAAGCAGGAAGGGAAGACCTGGTGCTTCGCGAATGCCGTCGTCGAGGGCATGCCTTCCGAGCGGGACAGGCTGGCGTGGTGCTACGGTGACGCCGGAATCGCCGCTGCGTTGTTCACGGCCGCGCGGCACCGCGGGAATGCCCAATGGGAGGCGGCGGCGCTCGACGTTGCACGAACCGGGGCCAGACGGCCGATGGAAGACTGCCGCATCTTCGATGCCGGTCTTTGCCATGGGTCGGCCGGCCTGGGCCATCTCTTCAATCGGATGCACCAGGCCAGCGGCGATCCGGAGCTGGCCGAGGCGGCGCGCGCGTGGTACCGGCACACGCTTGACCTGCAGCGTCCCGGCACCGGCATCGCCGGATACAGCTTCCTCTTTCCCCCGGACTGGCTGCCGGTGACCGGGTTCATTCCCGGAGTGGCCGGTGTCGGGCTCGGGCTACTGGGCGGGGTCAGCTCGCTGGAGCCGTCCTGGGATCAGTTTCTTGCTGTGTCGGTGCCTCTGGAGCGGCCTCCCTCCGGGCCAGACGCGACACGGTGAGCCGGTGCAGCAGATCGTGGAGGACCAGCTCGTGAGCGCGCAAGTCCGAGCGGACCAATCGATTGACGAACATGTGTACGTAGCTCGTCAGGAGCTCCCGGACCGGCACCGTCAGCTCGCCTCGCGACGCGAGCGCGCGTAGCTCGGCGACGAGCGGCGCAAGCCTCTCCGACCGGCGGTCCAGCGCGGCCAGACTGCCGGCCAGCGGGTGGTCCGGCCCGACGGTGCCGGTAAGCAAGTCGTACAACTCGTCCCCGCTTTCGCGCAGGCGCTGTGCGAGCTGTTGGGTGAGCTTCGCACTGACCGCGAGCTTTTTGCCGTCCGAAGCGCGCAGGTCGGCCATCATGTCGCGCCGCGCCGCGAGGTCCAGGCCGAAATCGGCGAGCATCCGATCGATGCCGATGAGCGCCAGACGCCATCGCCAATCGGCGCCGCTGTCGCCGGCAAGGTCGTCGAGTGCGGCCAGTACCGCCTCGCTGTCGGCATGAAAGATCCGTTCGGCGAGCTCGGTGCCTGCCGAGCCTCCGTAACGCTCCACCTCCCGCTCGTACGTGTCGAGCTGCCACCGTGCGATGCGCCCTTCGGCGAGCAAGGGGTCGAGGAATTCGGGGAGGAAGTCGATGATCCTGCGTAGTTGCGACGGCTCCCCGCCGAAGCGTACGCGCAGGTGATGCTCAGGATCGCCGTAACGGACGAAGAACCATCGATCGGCGGCGCCGCTTTCCATCGCCCGCGTGGCCAGCGGCGCGATCGCGTCGCGCAGCACGAGGTCGGCAGTGGCCGAACCGGTGTACAGCTTGAGATACAGCCAGCGCGAGGTGGGCGGCAGGATGCGCTCGCCCTCGTCGGTGATCGAGGGCGCGAAACGCCGCGCCGGCGTGCGGCGACGCACGAACGGAATCGTCAACTCATGGACGAACCGCCCTTCCGGCCCGCGTGCCGGCAGCGCGTCGAAGCCATGCCAGAGCTCGGTCAGCTCGACGACGGCAGACTTTCGGACGGTGGCCAGAAACGTATCGAGCGAGAGCACGTGATCGAAGTCGATGAACATCTCGGCGTCTTCGTCGGAGAGCAGCAGGCGGCGCGGGATGCCGCGCTGTTCGCGCCAGCGCCGCACCGCGGCATAGCGGTCCGCATCGCGGCGCGCCGCGAAGTCCTTGATCTCCTCGGCCGTGACGCGCCAGCACGCGCGCGAGAGAATGGCCCGGCCGTAGCGCACCCGCGGCAGAAACGGCTGCTTCTCGAACGGCCGCCAACTCCACTGCAGCCCGGGGCGCACGTCCTGCGCCTGCAAGCTGCAGAGAAAGCGATAGACGGCAAGGCCGCCGTACAGGAAGTTGTGCGCGCTGGTGAGACGCGGCTGGACGCGGCGGCCCAAACGCGCCGAATAGAGAACGATCTCCATCCCTTCGGCCGTGACCAGCAGATCGTCGATCGGAATCTGCCGCTCGCGCGGCGCGCCGCTGACACCGAGGTAGGGAATCTCCCAATCACGCAGCACCGGCCGTGAGGCGATGTTGCCTGTCCGTCCCGGCCCCACATGCACCACCTCGGCGAACAACGCGTCCGGATCGAGCGCCTCCTCCTCGCGCAGTTGCTCGGAGACCGCGCGCGCAATCTCCGCGTTTCCATGGCAGAAGCGCCCGGCCAGGCGCGCGCTGGATGGGCCAAAGACGGACCTCACCCAAACCAGAAAATCGCCGGCGTCCAGCGCCTCCTCGCCGGCGGCGCCGACCACCGCCATCGCCTGAAATGAATCCGGCAGGGGAGGACGCTCCGGCGTTTCGAGACGTTTGAGGTCGTCGTCGTCGATGACGATCTCGAATGCGCCTGAAGCCTGCGCCCGCATCAGCTTCCCGAGCAGGAGATCCTCGCGCGGACCCCAGTCGATCTTTTCGGGCCTCTCGGCTGGCGAGAAGTCGAGCCCTTCCAGCAGCGGCGCGGCATCGCCTCCGATTCCCCGCGGTTTTCCCACGCCTGCCTCGACGTCGAGCGCTTCCACCAGCGGCACAAGGCGCTGCATCCCATATCGCTCGATGAATCGCTCGCGGAAACCTTCGAGCTCGTCCTCGAGGGTCGGTGATTCGAGACGGTGCAATGCTTCGATACCGCGAGCGACCTCGTCCAGCACCGCTGGGTCGAGAACGACGTCGCCGGGCTTGAAGAGATCGACCTGGAAGAGGCGCCGGGGGTCGGCGCGTGCTGGGAGTGGCTCAAGTCCGCGGACGATCTCGCTGTACCGGTCCGGATCGTTGCCGAGCCCTTGGCGGTCGAGTTCCTCGAGCGCCTCGTGCGCGCGCCGGAGTGTTGCGGCGGCCGCTTCCGCCGCCGGCGCCGCGACCTGCTTCAGAGTGTCGATCAATCCGATCTCGGCTTCGGGACCTGTTACCGTAGGCCACAGCTCCGAGACCAGGAGCTGACTGTCGATCAGCTCGCTGACGTATGCGGCGGCGTCATCAATTGAGATCTCTCCGTCGGGATCGCTCGCGGCGACCGCGGCGGCGATCTCGTCCGGCGTGGCGCCATCGGCAGCAAGCGCGAGCGCGGCATCGAGATATTCGTCCGGCTCTACCGCGATGAGGTGATAGTTGAGGAGGGATCCGTTCAACCGCGCCTCGGCGTACCGTAGCCGCCCAGCCGCACGGTAGATACTGGTGTTGGGGCGATAGCGCAGCGAGCGGCGCAACTCGCGATCCTGGTTCAGCTCCTCGGACAGCGAGAAGAGGTAGGCCATGTCCAGCCGTGAGTGGCGGCGATACGCGCGTTGCTCGGGCAGACGCAGCCGGTTCGGTGTGCCGACACGGCCGGCGGTGCAGCCGGCGAACATCCCGAACGGCGTCGCGCGCGCCGCCATGCGGAACACATAACGGACCAGAGACTCCTCGGCACGACGCCCTTTCTTGCCGTCGGGATCGCTGCGCCACTCCGCAAGCCCTTCCAGGAGCGCCGGCGTGGCCACGTATAGCGCTTCGATCACGTCCGGCCGCGTCAGCAGGCCGCTCAGCCAGCCGCGGAGCTCCTCCCTGTCGGCCTCGATGGCGGCCGCGAGCGCTGCCGGATCGACCGCACTCGCAGGTGCACGTAAGCCGGCACTCCAACGCTCCAGTTCGTCAACTGGCAGGAGCGGTGTACGAAACAGGAAGAACCCCTGCGGCTCGAAATCGGCGCCGTCGAGACGCTGTCGCCGGCGCTCGTAACGATTCGGTTTCCGGACTGTATCAGTTAATGCCATAGTGATTGACAAGTATCGCAGAAAGAGCGACATTACTGTGCAAGTATGACAAAGGCGGCTGGTCAATAGGGACTGGCAGCTCGCTGTCGGGCTTTCCGGCAGCAATGTTTAAACAATGTTTCCTGGAGGAAGACATGAAGAAGAAGGTGAAGAAGCTCGAGCTCAACCGCGAAACCGTACGCAATCTGACTTCCGACGACCTCAAGAAAATCGCCGGCGGATCGGACGTCACCGTCCCACGCACCTGTTGCAACAGTTGCCGGATTTCCTGCGCGTAAGCTTCGGCTTCTCGGTCAGTTCTGGCGCCGGCCGCAAGGCCGGCGCCTCGTGCGGCTTTCGCCGCACGGCACAGACACTCTTGTCTGTGACTGGCTGCGCAGCCGCGCATTATGCCTGCATCTGCACGGCGACCAGTTCTTCGTATCTGCCGCGGCGGCGCATCAGCTCGTCGTGACTTCCGCGCTCCACCACCGCTCCCCGATCCATCACCAGAATCGTGTCCGCGGCGCGGACCGTGCTCAGGCGGTGCGCGATGATGATCCGGGTGCAGCGTAGCCTGGCCAATTCCTCCTGAATCCGCCGCTCGGTGGTGGTATCGAGGCTCGATGTGGCCTCGTCCAGGAGCAGGATGGCAGGCCGGTGCACTAGTGCGCGCGCCAGAACGAGGCGTTGCAACTGGCCGCCGGAGACGGAGAAGCCTCCGTCGCCGAGCAACGTGTCGTATCCGAGCGACATGTTCACGATGTCGTCGTGAATCTGCGCCATACGCGCGGCTTCGACCAGACGTTCGCGTGGCAGGGCCGGGTCGGCAAGCGAGAGATTGCCGGCGATCGAGCCGCCGAAGAGATACGGCTGCTGATTGACGATGCCGAGCTGACCGCGCAGTGCGCGCAGGTCGAGCCCGGCCAGATCGATCCCGTCATACAGAATGCGTCCTGTCGTTGGCCGGTACAGACCGACCAACAGATGGGCCAGCGTCGTCTTGCCTGCGCCGGAAGGACCGACGAGCGCAACGAAACTGCCGGCGGCGATGTCGAGCGAGACGTCGTCGACGACCAGCGGCGCGGCCGGACTGTAGCGGAAGCTGACGCGGTCGAGCGTGATCCGCCCAGCCAGCCGCGGCTTCGCCAGCGTCACGCCGCGCGCCTGTTCGGGAGGCGAGTCGATCACGTCGTCGATGCGCTCGAAGTAGCTTCCCAGCATTTGCATCTGAAGGGCGGTCGAGACGAACGCGGAGAGCGGGGCGAAAAACCCCGCCGCCAGCGTGCTGACGGCCAGCATCATGCCCAGGCTGAGATTGCCGCGAATCACTTCCAGCGACCCATAGAGCAGGATCACGAAAGGCGACGCCGTGCTGAGCGCCGCCAGCAGAGAGTCGAACATGGCACTGAGGCGGCCACGCCGGAGGGCGACGTTGAGCTCGTCGGCGAATAGGTTCGACCAGTGCTCCACCGCCCGCCGCTCGGCCCCCAGCGACTTGAGGGTCTCGATCCCGGCGAGCATTTGTACCTGATAGCCGTGCGACGCCGCCTCGGCCTGCAGAGAGCGGGACATCAATTCCTGGTGCCGCCGGCGCAGGGCCAGAAACAGGAGCACCCGCAGCCCGCCCAGTCCGAGAACGATCAGCCCGAGGAGCGGATGGATGATCATCATGATGATCAGATACAGGCTGACCAGCATTCCGTCGAGCGCGCCTGATACCGCGCCGGACGTGAGGATCTCGCGCACCGTGGCATTGCTGTTCAGCCGCGCCATCAGATCGCCGGCCGAACGCTGCTGGAAAAACGAGTACGGCAGATCGACGAGATGATCGAGAAAGTCGAGTGTCATCCGCGAATCGATCTGCACGCGCAGGCGCAGCAGAAGCCGCGCCCGGATCAACGTGGCCAGGAAGTGGAAGGCCACTACGCCCGCCAGGCCCAGCGCGAGAATCTCCAGAAGCCCGGCTTCGCCGCGCGGCACCACGCGGTCGACGATCATCCACGTGAGAAGCGGCAGCGCCAGCGCCAGCACCTGCAGAAGCACCGACGTTCCGAGCACCCGGCCGAGGGTCGGTGACTCGCGCAACACCTGACGGAGGTAGCGTCCCAACCCGCTGCGCCGTCGCTCCTCCGAGGTGAAGCCCGCCGCCGGCTCGAGCGTGATGGCAATGCCGGTGAATGCCGTGCGCAGCTCGGTCCAGCCGGCCAGCCGCCGCCCGACGGCGGGATCCACCACCCACGCGCCCTCCCCGGTGGTCCGTTCGAGGACCACGAAGTGATGGAACTCCCAGTGGAGGATCGACCTCGACGGGAGGCATTCCAGGTTCTCGATCTCCGTCACCCGAACCGCGCGCGCGCGCAGGCCGTACCAGTCCGCCGCGGCCAGCATCTGGCGGGCATCCGCGCCGTCGCGCGCGACCCCCATGACCTCGCGCACTTCGCGCAGCGGCACCTCTTTGTCGTACGACGCCAGCACCATGGTCATGCAGGCCGCGCCGCAGTCGGCGCGGGTGGTCTGTCGAACGAAGGGGATGGTCTGTTTGCCGCGGCGGAATCGCGGAGGCCGCGGAGCGTCGCGTGCACGGCGGCGCGGCGTCAGCTCGAGCACCCGGCCAAGCCCTTCCGCCCCCTTCCAATGCGAATGCAGCGCCTCGCGCCGGTAAAGCGGCTTGCCGTCGTTGGCCAGGGGATCGTCGGCCGCCGCCAGCGCTTCCTCCAGCTGTTGCTCGAAGATCCGGTGACGCACGATTGGCGCGATCTGAAGCGCCAGTGACTCGAGGCGTTGCCGCTCCGCATCGCCGAACGCCTCACCGCCCGGTTCGCGCGTCGCCACCAGAACGCCTAATGTGTCCACGAGTGTCCCGCCCGGGGCCAGCACAGGCACGGACAGGAAGCGCTCCCGCGGCGACCGCCCGCCGTTGTCCGCTTCGGGGTCGTATCGCGGATCATCTCCCGCGCGGTCGGCCGTGACTCGCTTGCCGGTCCGCGCGACGAAGCCCACCAGTCCCGAAGCCGCGCTGTTCCGAATCGCCTCGCTGCTTTCAAGGTTGCGGAACCAGAGCGTCTCGTGTAGCGGATCGTAGACGGCAAAACGCCCTTCGTCGGCGTCCGTCAGAGCGCCGGCCGCCATGCCGAGGAGGCCGGATATCTGTTCGATGTCCGTCTCGGTGGCGATGCGGTCGACCACGCGCGAGACCGCTTTGGCCATGACCATCGTGCCGCGCGCGGCCCCGGTGGCGCCGTCAATCCGCATCCGGACCGGGTCGTGCCAGAGCGCGCTCCGGATCAGCGCCGCGATTTCGCCGAGCGGCGGTGGCCGGCGCGAAAGGAAGAAGATGGCATCGCTGTCGACGAAGTCCTGAAAGAGCTCCGGTTCCCGGCCCGCGGCCAGAACGACATAGCGCGCCGCCGGACTCTGCGCCACGGCGCGCTCCAGAAACGCTGCGGCGCCACGCCCTCCCAAGCCGGGTCCCAGGCAGAGGAGGACGCGGGCTCCTCCCTCCGTCAACTGCCGCAAGGCGTCGTCTTCTTCTGCCGGCGCGATTACATCCGCCTCGCCCCTCAGCAGCTCCGCGAGCTGCGCTGCGCCGGCCGTATCAAAGCCTAGCAGGAGGAGAGAGCGAGAGCCGGAGTCTCCCATGGATCATGAGTTTACGCCGCGCCTGCCGTTCTTCGAGCGAGTCATCCGCCATCGGCGGCATCGACGATTCCCTCGCGGAGAAGAGGATCCAACACTTCCCAGATCCCCTCGTCAGTGAGCTCGCCGGCATGGGCCTGCGCCTCCTCATATGCGAAGGCCGTTCGAGAGACGATGAATTCGACCAGGGGCTTCGCGCTCTTCGAAAAGGGAAGAGTGTGCCCCCATACGCTCAGCGTGATCTTGTCTTCCGCGGGCACATCGTCCAGCACGAAACGCTGGCGGGCGGGGCGGGAAAAATGCCGCACATGGAGCTGGGCCCCGGGGGCTTCGAGCATCTGAACGGGTAACTTGATCCGATGAACGTCCCGATCCGAGACGATGCAGTGCCGGATGAATGACCGGATCGTTTCCTCGTCGTGGAACCGCGACACCAGAGCGTCGCCGAGGGCGGCCGCGTGTTCCCGCAGACGCGCTTCACGCACGTCCGCCGCCTCCTCCGCGAAGGTCAGAGGCAGTTCGTGACGAAAGCGGACATCCTTGCGCAACTCGTCGATGAGCCACGACAGAAAGTCGATTCCGGTTCGCGCCGCCATGATCAATGACAGGTGCATGGACGGTCCGCTCTGCGCCAGAGCCTGATGCCAGCATCCTCGTGGGATGTACAACACATCTCCCGGGCTCATCTCAAACTCCATGATCGGGTGACTCGGCGGGGACTCGGGCTTCTCCTCCATCACCAGGATCGGCTTTTCGACGGTCCAGTCGTATACGCGCCAGCCCTTCCGGCCATCTAGGTGCAGCGCGAACACATCCTGCCGGTCGAAGTGCAGGGCGAAGGCGGTTTGCACGGCCTGGGATTGGACCAGCGAGACGGCCATCGGCTCGCCGGTCTCCGCTTCGAGCGCACGCACGAGCTCGCCGACCTTTGGATTGAGGAGGTGGAGCTGGCTCAGGATCAGTGCCGAGCCGGCGCGGCACTCTTCGAGGAGCGACGTTGGCGTTTCCGTCTCAATGCGGGTTCGCGGAACGACGGTGCTCACATGGGGGTTGGGATACGGCAGCGCATTCAGCAGCCGGTTGAGATCATCCCACGTGAACAGATCCGCGAACTTTTTGGGATTCCCTCGGATGAGCAGGGGCTTTTTGCCGTAGTACTGCTCCCGGAATTCGATGGGATCGATCGGATCGAGCAATGACTCCAAGGCGGTGGTCATGGGACTTTTATAAGTATAGCGCTGTTCGTTACGAAGTCCATAAAGAATTCATTCGCTCGCCGCGCGTCTTCGATGTTGGGAGTCTGCGCGGTAAAACGATGGCGCGACTACGCTGGACGAGCCTTGGGAAACCAACGCAGCCGGCCGTGCTGGCCCTAGCGCTTTGTCGCCACGAGCGAAACCGTGTCGATCCCCGACCCGCAGCATGGGCCGTCAGTCGGACCGGTCACCGTTGCCCGAATCACACCGTTGGCTACGGTACCGGTACCGTCGAGGCTGTACGTACATCGGATGAAGCCGTTCCTCAGCGAAAGGCTGACTGCTGATCCCGTGACACGGCCTCGGACACTTGGGAGGTCAGGATTGATGTTTGCCGAGAACTCGCACCCATTCTGCCGAAGTTCCCAGCTCGTCAAGTAGCCGCTGGTGGGACAACCGCCCTCGTACCGCACATCATCCCCAAGTTTGGCAGCCGCTTTGAGCGGGCGACAGAAGAGCGATGATCGACGGCAGCCCTGTCGCCCGCTGAAGCGGGCTCGTGACAATAGGATGGCCCACATTTCCCCCGACTGAAGCCGGGGGCTACGGACCTTAAGCCAGCTTCGCCGGCTCAAAATCGGTCAGGCCCCGACTGGACGTGCCTCGGTCGGACATCCCCCGTCCCCCAGTGGGGTACGCCCCGTCCCCCAGTGGGGTACGCCTTGTCCCCCAGTGGGGTACGCCCCGTCCCCCAGTGGGGTACGCCTTGTCCCCCAGTGGGGTACGCCCCGTCCCCCAGTGGGGTACGCCCCGTCCCCCAGTGGGGTACGCCTTGTCCCCCAGTGGGGTACGCCCCGTCCCCCAGTGGGGTGCGCCCCGTCCCCCACTGGGGTACGCCCCGTCCCCCAGTGGGGTATGCCCCGTCCCCCAGTGGGGTACGCCTCGTCCCCCAGTGGGGTACTGTCGGCGGCCACTCTAAAATCCCCCCATCCGGACAGTTAAAAATCCCCCCTTTTGGAGCAACGACGAGGGAGGGAGTCCGTGCAAGAACAGGAAGG
>Ga0210402_10000612_pt1 | contig 39645 bp, 40 predicted proteins | sample IncBWC7MmetaG_FD_161055 | JGI IMG/M metagenome (GOLD analysis project Ga0210402, IMG submission 161055) | Forest soil microbial communities from Barre Woods Harvard Forest LTER site, Petersham, Massachusetts, United States - Inc-BW-C-7-M | ecosystem: Environmental > Terrestrial > Soil >...
TCGACGGCGCGCACGCCCGGCTGCGCATGGCCGGGCTCTACGAGCGCTTTCCCATGCTGGCCGACAAGCGCCGCGCGGCGGCGCGCACCCTGAGCGGCGGCCAGCGCCAGATCCTGGCCATGGCGGTCGCGCTGATGAACGCGCCCGACCTGCTGCTGCTCGACGAGCCGACGGCCGGCCTCAGCCCGCGCGCGGCGGAGGAGCTGTTCGGCACGATCCTTGCGCTCAACCAGTCGGGCGTGGCGATCCTGATGGTCGAGCAGAACGCCCTCGAAGCGCTGTCGGTGGCGGCGCGCGCCTACGTGCTGGTGCAGGGGCGGCCGGAGCACGAGGGACGGGCCGCCGATCTCGCCGCCGATCCGACGGTGCGCGATCTCTTTCTCGGCGGCAAGGCAACGCCTATGCTCAAATCTTCGAACGAGGGAATGGGGGACAGTACATGATCGGAATTCGCATCGGCCGTCGTGCGGCGGTGGCGGGCAGCCTCGCTGCCATGGCAAGCCCTGCCGTGGTGCGCGCTCAGGCCGACCCGATCAAGATCGCGACCTTGACGCCGCTCACCGGCGCGGGCGGCTCCTATGGGCCGACGATGGCCAAGGTCGCGGCATCGGTCGTCGAGGAGGTCAATAAGGCAGGCGGCGTGCTGGGCCGCAGGGTCGTGCTGGTGAGCGAGGACGACCAGACCAGTCCCGAACCGGCGGTGCGTGCCGCGCGCAAGTTGATAGACGTCGACAAGGTCGCCGCCATCATGGGCACCTGGGCCTCGTCGGTGACCACGGCGGTGGCGCCGCTGTGCTGGGAGAGCAAGACCTTCCTGTGCACCGTATCGGGCGCCGATTCGATCACGCTGCTGCCGCACCAGGGCTTCCTGATCCGCACGCAGCCCAATTCCACGCTGCAGGTGACGCGGGTCGGCGAGTTCATCCTGTCGTTGGGCGCCAAGAAGGTCTTCACCATGATCCCGCAGACGCCGTTCACCCAGGCGACCTTCGACATCCTGAACGCCGTGCTGCCCAAGGGCGGCGCCACCCACCAGAGCCTGATCTACGACGACAAGAAGACGACCTACCGCACCGAGGTCGACCAAGCGCTGCGCACCAGCCCCGACGTGATCCTGGCCAACGGCTACACGCCCGACTCGATCGTGTTGCTGAAGGACCTCTACCGCGCGGGCTTCAAGGGCAAGATCCTGGGCTTCGCCTACTCGATCAACCAGAAGCTGATCGACCAGATCGGCCAGCCCGAGGTGGTCGAGGGCGTCTACACCTTCGCGCCGTCGCCGGCCGAGGGCAGCACGGCCTACGAGAAGGTCAAGGCCCTGGTCGGCTCGGCCAATCCCGATCCCTATACCTGCCAGGTCTACGACCACACCAACATGGTCCTGATGAGCATGGCGTTCGCCAAGCAAGCGAGCGGCACGGCGATCAAGGACAACATCCGCAAGGTGACGCAGGGCGGCGGCAAGCCGGTCGACAATGCCGCGGACGGCATCAAGGCGATCGCGGCGGGCGAGAAGGTCGATTACAGCGGCGCGTCGGGCCCCTGCGACTTCGACGACAAGGGCGACATCCTCGACTGCAAGTTCCGCTACGAGCAGATCAAGTCCGGCAAGTTCACCGTGGTGAAGATCGCTTGATCTTGCTGGGCGCGCGCCACTCCAGTGGCGCGATCATGCTCTTCCGGACCGCGAGCCTCTGGCTCGCTCATGACGCGCCACTTCAGGGCGGGGGAAAACCCCGCCCGCAGTGGCGCGCCCCCAGCACATGATCATCCTCCAGGCGCTGGTGAACGGACTGGTGTCGGGCACCCTGCTGGCGGTGCCCGCGATCGGCTTCACGGCGATGTTCGCCGTGCTGCGCTTTCCCAACTTCTCGGTGTCGGGCGTGGCCACCCTGGGCGCCTTCGCGGGCTATCTGGCCTACGGCGCGGGCCTGCAGATGGCGGGCTCGCTGGCGGTGGCTTTCGCGGTCGCGGGCGCAGCCGGGCTGCTGTTCGACAAGGTGGCGCACCTGCCGCTGGTCAAGCAGGGCGCGCTGCCCGCCGCCATCGCCTCGATCGCCACGGGCCTGGTGCTGGAGAACGTCGTGCGGCTGGGCTTCGGCAACGAGCCGCGCGGCTACGACCGGCCGATCGCACGCGACATCCACCTGGGCGAGATCAGGGTCAGCCCGCAGCAGCTCGAGACCATGGCGCTGGCGCTCGGCCTGATGCTGGCGGTGTTCGCAGCCCTTGCCTTCACCCGCATCGGCAAGGCGATGCGCGCCTCGGCCGACAATCCCGAGCTGGCGGCGCTCAAGGGCATCCGGCCGGAGCGCATCGCCATGATGGCGAGCTTCGTCGGTATGGGGCTGGTCGGTGTGGGCGGCATGCTGCTGGGGCTCGACAGCTCGATCGATCCGCTGACCGGCACGCGCATCCTGCTGTCGATCTTCGCCGCCGCCGTGCTGGGCGGGCTGGGCAGCGCGCCGGGCGCGGTGCTGGGCGCCTTCCTGATCGGCATCGCCGAGGAACTGTCGGTGCTGGTCGTGGGTTCGCAATATCGGGCCGCAGTCGGCTTCGTCGCCATCCTCGTGGTGCTCAGCCTGCGGCCGCGCGGGCTGTTGGGGGAGCGAGCGTTTTGATTAGCTACCTCCTCTTCATCGCCACGGTCGGCGGCATCTACGGATTGCTGGCACTCAGCCTCAACCTGATCTGGGGCGGGGCAGGGATGGTCAATCTCGGCCTCGCCGGCTTCTTCGCCGTCGGCGCCTATGCCTCGGCGCTGCTGACGACGGCGGGCCACGCGCCGATCGCCGTCGGCTGGCTGGCGGCGCTGGCGGCGGGCGGCGTGGCCGGGCTCGTCGTCACGCTCTCGACCACGCGGCTGCGCGAGGACTATCTCGCGATCGTGACCCTGGGCTTCGCCGAAGTGGTGCGGCTCCTGGCGGCCAACGAGATCTGGCTGACCCGCGGCAGCGACGGCATCTCGGGCATTCCGGGCCCGTGGAAGGCGGCGCTGGGTCCGGCCTTCAACGCCGTCTATTTCCTGATCGTGCTGGCGGCGCTTGCCGTCGTCTTCTTCGTGGCGCGCCGCATCGACCGCTCGCCCTATGGCCGCGCGCTGCGCGCCATCCGCGAGGACGCCCAGGTGGCGCAGGTCGCCGGCAAGCCGGTGCTGCGTTTCAAGACCGAGGCCTTCGTGCTGTCGGCCGCCATCGCCGGACTCGCCGGCGCGCTCTACGGCCATTTCACGTCGTATATCGCGCCCGACCTCTTCCTGCCGCTGATCACCGTCTACATCTTCCTGGCGGTGGCCTCAGGCGGCACGGGAAGGCCGGCCGGCGCGCTGCTCGGCGCCTACCTGGTGATGACCTTGCTCGAATCCTCGCGCTTCTTCGTCGAATGGATCCCGGGCGTGACGGCGGTGCAGCGCGCCGCGCTCAAGGAACTGCTGATCGCGGTCACCCTCATCCTGGTGCTACGGCTGAAACCCTCGGGCGTCCTGCCCGAACGCATCCCGCCGGCGCCGCCTCAGGCGCGCTAGCTCCGGCGGCCTGGAATGCGCTACCCTCGCCGCGCACGCAAGGTGAGGACCATGCCGGATCAGACCATCTACCAGCAGCCGCGGCGCATGGGCCGCGCCGGCGAGAGCGTGGTCACCAGCACCTGCGGCCACAATTGCGGCGGCCGCTGCGTGGTCAACGCCCATGTCATCGACGACCGTATCGTCAAGATCTCGACCGACCCGGCGCGCTGGCAGCCCGAGCTGCCGCCGCTGCACGCCTGCGCCCGCGGCGTCGGCCAGATCGAGCGCGTCTACCATCCCGACCGGCTGAAATATCCGATGCGCAGGGTCGGACCGCGCAACTCGGGGCAGTTCGAGCGTATCTCGTGGGACGAGGCACTGGACCATGTCGCCGCCGAGCTGCTGCGGATCCGCCAGACGCACGGCAATGCCGCCATCCTCGACTGCTCGCGCTCGGGCAACACCTCGATGCTGCACGGCTTCGGCGTCCCCAAGCGCTTCTTCTACAAGTTCGGCGGCTGCACCGAGCTGTGGTCGAACATGTCGGCCGAGGCCGAGATCTTCGCCGTGCGCATGACCTTCGGCGCCAAGGCCGACTACAAGTCGGCCGGCCGCGAGCCCACCGACTACGTGAACTCGAAGCTGATCGTGATGTGGGGCTGGAGTCCGGCCGACGGCACGTTCGGCACCGGCACGCAGCAGTATCTCAAGGAGGCCAGGAAGAAGGGCGTGCGCATCGTCTCGGTCGATCCGCGCCGCACCCGCACCAGCGCCCAGCTCGCCGATGAGCATATCTTCATCAAGCCGTCGACCGACGCCGCGGCGCTGATCGCCATGGCCCATGTCATCGTGAGCGAGGGCTTGCACGACCAGGCCTATTGCGACCGCCACGTGCTGGGCTTCGACGAGGCCCATCTGCCGGAGGGTGCGCCGGCCGGCGCTTCCTACAAATCGTATCTGCTGGGCGAGAGCGACGGCGTGCCGAAGACGCCGGAATGGGCGGCGGCGCTCTGCGGCGTGCCGGCCGAGACGCTCCGGCGGCTCGCCATCGAATTCGCCACGACCAAGCCCGCCGCCCTGCAGTGCGGCTACGCGCCCGGGCGTACCGCGTTCGGCGAGCAGTTCCATCGCGCCGCCTATGCGCTGGCTGCGATCACGGGCAATGTCGGCATCGTCGGCGGCAATTCGGGCGTCAGCAACGGCGCGACGGGCCGGGCCGGCATCAGGAGCCTGCCGCCCGGCACCAACCCGATCACGTCGAAGGTCTCGACGCCGCTGCTGGCCGACCTTTTGGCGCGCGGCAAGTCGGGAGGTTACCCGGCCGACATCAAGGCGATCTACTCGGCGGGCGGCGACCTCTTCAACCAGTGCCCCAACGCTAACAAGATGGCGGCTTCGCTCAGCGGCGTGGAGCTGATCGTCGTGCAGGACCATTTCATGACGCCGACCGCGCGGCATGCCGACATCGTGCTGCCGGCGACGACCTTCTGGGAACGCAACGACGTGCACACGCCGTGGGCCGGCGCCGGGCACTACGCGATCTTCATGAAGCAGGCGATCCAGCCGATGTATGAATGCCGCAACGACATGGACATCTTCGCCGATCTGGCGGCGCGCGTCGGCATCAACGACTATCTCGAGAAGACCGAGATGGAATGGCTGCGCGAGCTGACGCGCGATGCGGTCGACGATTTCGACACGTTCGCCGACAAGGGCGTGGCGCGCTTCGCGCCGCCCCGGGACGCGGTCGCCTTCGCGGCGCAGATCCGCGATCCGGAGGCCAACAAATTCACGACGCCGTCGGGCAAGATCGAAATCTACTCCTTGGCGCTGGCAGCCAATCCCGACCCGTATGGCCTGGGCCACATCCCGCCCATCCCGACCTGGATCGAGCCGGTGAAGCCCGAGGCGCGGTTTCCGCTGATGCTGTGCAGCCCCAAGTCGCGGGCACGCACCCATTCGATCCACGACAACCAGCCGCTGCTGGCGCGCATAGATCCCGACGACGTCTGGATGAACACCGCGGATGCCGCCCGACGCGGCATCTCCAACGGCGAGAGGGTCCGCGTCTTCAACGACCGCGGCTCGACCGTGCTGCCGGTGAAGGTCACCAGCCGCATCGCGCCGGGCGTCGTCTCGATCAAGGAAGGCGCCTGGGCGACGCCCGGCAACGATGGCGCCGACACCAACGGCTGCGCCAACGTGCTGGCCGAGGACCGCTCGGCGCCGTGCGGCGCCACGACCTACAATACCAATCTGGTCGAGGTCGAGCGGGCGATTTGAGATCGGCTGGTACCTGCTTTCATAAAATGCCGATACAGCCCCAACCTCATCCTGAGGAGCCGCGCGCAGCGCGGCGTCTCGAACGATGGGCAGGGGACAATGGTGTATCGCACCCTTCGAGACGGCCCTGCGGGCCTCCTCAGGGTGAGGTTGCAAAGAGACCTAGGGCCGGGAATATCCCCAGCCCGAGTATGAGCCGGTGCGGCTCGTCCCGCTGTCCCGGGTTGAATTGGTATACCAATCGTCGGCAATCCCGCCGTTGGGGTCGACAAGGGTGAAGCGCTGGGCGCGGACTTCGTAGGCACTGAGGATGGTCTGCTGCGCGTTGGATGCGGCGATCGAGCCGAGCGCCAACGCGGCGCAGAGCAATACTAGGAGAACGCGATTTTGCCGTTCCAGGCGCCGTAAGCGCCTCTCGACGTCGGCGAGGGCCAAATCGTTCATAAGTCCTCCAGAAAAGATGGCTGTGGGCCAGGTTCGCGAACCTACGCTCTGCCCCGACCCTCCTTCAATCGCATCGCCCGGCCCGGGCACAGCCCCAACTCGATCAGTTGGCGCATGGCGTCTCAATCAGGATACGCTCCAATGACGGCTACATGAGGATATCAATGACAACGCCCTTCGACGCCTGCCTCGCCGCGCTTCGCCAGCCCGGACCGCCCGAGACGCTGTTCAAGGTGGTCGACAAGGCGCTGGCCGAAACTGTCGGCCACAAGCTGTTCACCCTTCTTTACGTGGCGCCCGACGGCAAACGGGTGAAGCGCCTCTACACCAACATGCCCAGGGAATATCCCGTCGGCGGCTACAAGCCGGTGACCGAGAGCGACTGGCACAAGCGGGTGATCGGCGAGCGCCGCGCCTGGGTCGGTTACAACTACGAAGACGTCAAATGGGCGTTCTTCGATCACGAGCTGATCCGCTCGCTGGGCTGCGAATCGGCCATCAACCAGCCGGTGGTTTATGCAGGCCGCGTGCTCGGGACCATGAACCTGCTGGATGCCGCCGGGCACTACAAGGAAAGCGACCCGGCGAAGATCGAGCCTTTTGCCGCCCTGATGATCGGCCCGTTCCTCGACGCCATCGCCGCCGATCCGGGATGACGCGACGGTCGGCGCTGCCGGCCGATCGCCTCCGCTGCACGGGCAGTTTTTGCGCTGCATGGTGCGCAAAAACTCCGCCGGGCGACTGGCTCCCTTTTTTTCAAAAGAGACACTTGACATTTGTAGTAGGGAAACTTAAGTATAATGCTCGACGAAGCGAACGGGCGCGCGTCGCGATGAGCGGTCTAAATGTTGTGGTGTAGAAGAGGTCCATGACTACGAAAGATTGGCATAACGCTTGCGGAAATTGCGGAAACTCCCCGAGGGCGGTGAGATTGAGCGATTCCGGATGAAACGGTTCATCCTGACCGGCGCGCCGGGCGCGGGAAAGACAGCGGTCCTGCGGCAGTTGGAGCGCGAAGGATTCAGTGTCGTCGAGGAGGCCGCCACCGACGTGATCGCGCTCGAGCAGGCCAATGGCGTCGCCGAGCCCTGGACCGACGCCGCATTCATCGATCGCATTGTCGATCTGCAACGAATCCGCCAAATCCGCGCCGCCACTGCGCCGGACGTCGTCCAGTTCCACGACCGCTCGGCGGTATGCACGGCAGCCCTTGCCGCCTTTCTGGGCTATCCCGCTTCGGAGGCCCTGTCGCACGAGCTGCAACGCATCGAGCGGGAAGGGATCTTTCAGAAGCGCGTATTTTTTATTCGCACAATGGGCTTCATCAAGCCAACCGAGGCGCGCAGGATCAGCTTCGAGGAGGCCCGACGCTTCGAGCAAGTGCATGAAAGGACCTATCGCGAGCATGGCTTCGAGCTCGTCCCCATCGCCCCGGGGGGCGTGCTAGACCGGGTTGCTGCGGTCAGGCGCGCACTCTAGCCGCGCGATGGACGACGCCCCATATTCTGGACCAGCCGAGGAGTTGAGTGAATGAATGCGATGCTGGGCGACCTGCCGACCTGGAACCTCTCCGACCTCTATTCCAGCCCGAGCGGGACCGATCTCGATGCCGACCTGAAGCGCGCCGCGGCCGACGCCCAGTCCTTCGCCGAGACCTATGAAGGCAAGGTGGCGGGCCTGGACGGAAAGACGCTGGGCGCGGCGGTCGCCAGATTCGAAGCGTTGAACGACCTGATGGGCCGCATCGGCTCCTACGCTTCGCTTTATTACGCGCAGGACATGGCCGATCCCGAGCGCGGCCGCTTCGCGCAGAATGTCTCCGAGGCCCTGAGCGACATCGGCACCCAGCTGGTGTTCTTCCGGCTGGAGATCAACAAGCTCGACGACGCCGATCTCGCGGCCCGGCAGAAGGACCCGGCGCTCGCCAAATACGGCCCCTGGCTGCGCGACCTCAGGGTCTACCGGCCGCACCAGCTCTCCGACGAGCTGGAGAAGGCGCTGCACGAGAAGCACGTCGTCGGTCGCGCCGCCTGGTCGCGCCTGTTCGACGAGACCATCGCGCGACTGCGTTATCCCTTCCGCAACGAGGTGCTGACCGAGCCGCAGATCCTCGACAAGCTTTCGAGCAAGGACGCCGCCATCCGCAAGGACGCGGCCAAGTCGTTCGGCAAGGTGCAGGGCGACAATATCGCGGTTTTCTCGCTGGTCACCAACACGCTGGCCAAGGACAAGGAGATCGAGGACCGCTGGCGCAAATATCCGCGCCCGCAATCGGCGATGAACCTCGCCAACGTGGTCGAGGACGAGGTGGTGGATGCGCTGGCCTCGTCGGTCAAGGCCGCCTATCCGCGGCTGGCGCACCGCTACTACAAGCTCAAGGCCAAATGGTTCGGCGTCGAGAGCATGCCCTACTGGGACAGGAACGCGCCGCTGCCCGAGCATGACGACCGCACGATCCCGTGGAACGAGGCGGAGAAGATCGTGCTCGACGCTTACCGCGCCTTCTCGCCCGAGCTGGCCGATATCGGCCAGAAGTTCTTCGGCACCGGCTGGATCGATGCGCCGGCGCGGCCCGGCAAGTCGCCCGGCGCCTTCGCCCATCCCACGGTGCCGTCGGCGCATCCCTACCTGCTGCTGAACTACCAGGGCAAGGTGCGCGACGTCATGACTTTGGCGCACGAGCTGGGCCATGGCGTGCACCAGGTGCTGGCGGCGCGGCAGGGCGCGCTGATGGCCGACACGCCTCTGACTTTGGCCGAGACCGCCTCGGTGTTCGGCGAGATGCTGACCTTCCAGTCGCTGCTGAAATCGGCGCCCGACAAGTCGACGCGCAAGGCGATGCTGGCCGGCAAGGTCGAGGACATGCTGAACACGGTGGTGCGCCAGATCGCCTTCTACGATTTCGAATCGCGCCTGCACATGGCGCGGCGCCAGGGCGAGCTCACGCCCGACGCGATCGGCGAGCTCTGGATGACGGTGCAGCAGGAGAGCCTGGGGCCGGCCTTCACCTTCGACGACGAATACAGGAACTACTGGTCATATGTCGGCCACTTCATCCATTCGCCGTTCTACGTCTACGCCTATGCCTTCGGCGACTGCCTGGTGAACTCGCTCTATGCCGCCTACCAGTCCGGCCAGAAGGATTTCGAGGCGAAGTATCTCGACATGCTGAAGGCGGGCGGTGTGAAGCGACACAAGGAGCTTCTGGCGCCGTTCGGCCTCGACGCCTCCGATCCCGCCTTCTGGGACCAGGGGCTGGGCGTCATCGCGGGCTTGGTCGATGAACTCGAGACGCTTTAGCCGGGGGCGCGCCACTCCAGTGGCGCGATCATGCCTCACCACAGGCGAAGACGCGCGACTGGAGTCGCGCGGCCCCAGCAGAGCTCACTGATGGCCGACGACGGCGATTCCCTCGGCGGCCGGCTCGGTCGCTACGCCCGGGTCGGCAGCTCGGTGGGCGGCCTGGCCGTGAAGCTGGCGGGCCAGCGCTACCTGGGCTGGAGCCTCGACCGCGACAAGCATGCAACGGACCTCAGGGCGGCGCTGGGCGGCCTGAAGGGGCCGTTGATGAAGGCGGCGCAGCTCATCTCCACCATTCCCGACGCCCTGCCGCCGGAATATGCGCGCGAGCTGGCGCAGTTGCAGGCCAACGCGCCAGCCATGGGCTGGGCCTTCGTGCGCCGCCGCATGGCGACCGAGCTCGGGCCCGACTGGCCATCGAAGTTCGCCCGCTTCGACAAGGAGGCCACGTTCGCCGCCTCGTTGGGCCAGGTCCATCATGCGACCTTGCCGGACGGCACCGAGGTCGCCGCCAAGCTGCAATATCCCGACATGGCGTCGGCGCTGGAAGCCGACCTCAACCAGCTGAAGCTGATCTTCGCCGTCGGCCAGCGCTTCGATCCCGCCATCCGCACCGACGAGATCCACGCCGAGATCACCACGCGCCTGCGTGAGGAGCTCGACTACCGGCGCGAAGCCCGGCACGTGGCGCTCTATCGCCACATGCTGCGCGATGAGCCGGGCGTGCACGTGCCCGAGGTCGTGCCCTCGCACTCGACCGACCGCCTGCTCAGCATGACCTGGCTCGAGGGCGAGCCCTTGCTCAACTGGAAGAGCCATTCGCAGGAGGACAAGGATCGGCTGGCCACCCACATGTTCCGCGCCTGGTACGTGCCGTTCTATTCCTACGGCGTGATCCACGGCGACCCGCATCTCGGCAACTACACGGTGCGGCCCGACGGTTCGGTCAACCTGATGGATTTCGGCTGCGTCAGGATCTTCCCGCCGCGTTTCGTGCGCGGCTCGATCGAGCTTTACCGTGCGCTGATGACCGACGACATGGCGCGCGCCGTGGCGGCCTACGCGGATTGGGGGTTCACCGGCCTGACGCACGAGATGATCGCCGTGCTGAACCGCTGGGCGGCCTTCCTCTACGGCCCGCTGATGGACGACCGGCCGCGCCGTCTCACCGAAGGCATGGTCGAGGGCCACGGCCGCGAGATGGCGCAGAACGTGTTCGGCGAGCTCCGCCGCATGGGCGGCGTGCGCCCGCCGCGCGAGTTCGTGTTCATGGACCGCGCCGCCATCGGGCTGGGCGCCGTGTTCATCCATCTCCGGGCCTCGATCAACTGGCACCGATTGTTCGAGAGCCTCATCGAGGGCTTCGATATCGATGCGCTCACGCGTCGCCAGCAGACTGCCTTGACGGAGGCGGGACTGTGACTACCGACGGATTGCGGACCCTGCAGAGCCTGCATGGCCCGGGCGAGACGCTGGACAGGCTGGAAGCCGCCGTGACCAAGCACGGCATGACGATCGTCGCGCGCATCGACCATGCCGCCGCGGCGGAGAAGGTCGGCCTCGCGCTGCGGCCCACCGTCGTCCTGGTGTTCGGCAATCCGCGGGCGGGGACGCCCGCCATGCAGGCGGTGAGGACGCTGGCCATCGATCTGCCCTTGAAGATGCTGATATGGCAGGACGACAAGGACATGACGTGGCTCGCCTACAACGTTCCGGCATGGCTCTTCCGGCGTCACGGCGTCGTCGATGACGGGACGGTCGATGTCATGCACGACGTGCTGGAAAGCATTGCCGGAGAAGCAACGGGAAGATGAACATTCTCGTGACGGGTTCTTCGGGCTGGCTCGGCCAGACCCTGGTGCCCCGGCTCGAGCGCGACGGCCACAAGGTGGTGGGACTCGACCCCGAGGCCGGGCCGAGCACGTCCGTCGTGGGCTCGGTGGTCGACCGCGCCATGGTCCATCGGCTCATTCGCGACAACGGCATCGACGCCATCGTGCACGCCGCGGCGCGCCACAAGCCGCATATCGAGACGCATGACAATTCGGAGTTCGTGGCGGTGAACGTGCAGGGCACTCTCAACCTCCTGGAGGAGGCGGTGGCGCCGGGTTCGAGCGTCGATCGCTTCGTCTTCACCTCGACCACGTCGCTGATGATCTCGCAGAAGATCCGCGACGGCCGGGCTGGAGGCGCGAAGGAGGCGATCTGGATCGACGAGACTCTGTCGCCGCTCGAGCCGCGCAACATCTACGGCGTCACCAAGCGCGCCGCCGAGGAGCTGTGCCGCCTGTTCCATCATCTGCACAAGCTGCCGATCCTGATCCTGCGCACCGCCAGGTTCTTCCCCGAGGAAGACGACATGGCGCACGCCATCGTCCAGTCGGGCGAGAACACCAAGGCCAACGAGTTCCTGTTCCGAAGGCTTACCGTCGATGACGCGGCCGAAGCCCATGTCGTGGCGCTGGCTAAGGCCAGGGAGATCGGCTTCGACACCTTCATCATCTCGGCGATGACGCCCTTCTCGCCCTCCGACTGCCGCGCGTTGATCGTCGATGCGCCGTCCGTGGTGGCGCGCTACTTCCCGGACTACCGCGAGAAATACCAACGGCGCGGCTGGACCATGTTCGGTTCGATCGACCGCATCTATGACGCGGGCAAGGCCAAGCGGAAGCTGGGCTTCGTGTGCAGGACGGGGTTCAGGGAAGTGCTGGACGGTCTTCGCTAGCCTAACCCCGCACCCTTGGCATCATGATCATGTCCCACGGGCTCGGCACATCGCCGTGCGGCACCCAGACCAGCGCCGGCGCGTCGAGCGCAAACGCCTTGTGCAGCGCGTCCTCGAGCTGCCTGGCGTCCGAGGCCTTGAACGAGGCGATGCCGAAGCTGTCGGCGAGCTTGCCGAAGTCGGGGTTCTGCAGGTCCGAGGCGATCAGGCGGTTGCCGTAACGCTCCTGCTGGATGCGCTTCACGTTGCCGAAGCTGCCATTGTCGAACACCACGACCACGACCGCGAGGTTGTGGCGCGCCGCGGTGGCGAGCTCGCCCATCTGGTACAGGAAGCCGCCGTCGCCGGCGATCGCCAAGACCTTCTTGTCGGGCATGGCGGCCTTGGCGCCCAGCGCGGTGCCGAAGCCCCAGCCGAGATTGTCCTGGTAGCCGGGCGACAGGAAGGTGCGCGGCTTCTCGATCGGCAGCGCCACCCGCGAGGCGAAGCCGATCTGCGAGACCTCGTCGACGAAGATGCCGTCCTCGGGCAGCGCGGCGCGAATCGCCTTCAGGAACGAGACCTGCGGCTCCAGGCGCGACAGCCGCTCGGCCAGCCAGGCGCGATGGCCGTTCAGCTCCTGGGCGCGCGAAGGACGCGGGCGATTGTGCCGGGGCAGCGCCGCGATCAGGGCGCGCAACTGCGGGGCGGCGTCGCCCAGCAGCGCCACGTCGGGCTTGGCATAGCGGTCGTGCTCGTCGGGATCGATGTCGAGCCGCACGACCTTGAGGTTGCGGTCGATGCCCCAGCTTCCGTTCTGGATGAAGAAGCGCGTGCCGACGGCCAGCACGGCGTCGGCGTCCTTCCACAGGCGATGGCCCACCGGCATGTCGACGGCCAGACGATGCGAGCTCGGCACGACGCCGCGGCCGCGGCGGTAGGAGCTGACCGGCGCCTCGAGCATCTCGGCGAGCCTGATCACCTCGGGGCCGGCGTCGAGCGCACCGCCGCCCACCACGATGATCGGCCGCTCGGCGGCGCCCAGGATCCTGGCCGCGGCGGTGATCGCTTCGTCGTCGATCGATTCGGACGGCAACGGCAGCGGCTTGTCGGGCAGCGTCACCTCGGCGCGCTTGGCCCAGGTGTCGAGGGCGCATTCCAGCGCCACCGGCCGCGGCCGGCCCGAGGTGGCGTGCCAGATCGCCTGCGAGACGAGGGTCGGTGCCTCCTGCGGGCTCCTGATGCGTTCGGCCCACTTGGTGATGTGGCGCATCAGGCCGAGCTGGTCGTGGATCTCGTGCAGATGGCCGTGGCCCTTGTCGATGTCGGCCTGCGGGATCTGGCCGATCAGGCCGATCACCGGCGCGTTCATGCCGAAGGCGGTGAGCAGCGCGGCGCCGGCGTTCAGCAGGCCGGGACCGGGCACCACGGCGAAGGCCTGCGGCTTGCCGGTGGCGAGCGCGGCGCCCAGCGCCATGTAGGCCGCCGTCTGCTCGTGGCGCGGATGGATCACGCGCAGCCGCCCCTCCGTGTTACTGGCGCCCGCGTGGTAGAAGGCGTCGAACAAGGGATCGTTATGCAGGCCGGGCAGGGCGTAGACCGTGTCGAGGCCATGGCGCAGGAGGGATTCGACCGTGGCTTCGGCGGCGGACAGACGCGGCATGATGACGGCTTACAGACAGCCATCGTGCCGATCAAGGCGCGCCGCATGCGGCTGATCCTGTTCGCGCTCTTCCTGGTGGGCGCAGTGGCGCTCGCCGGCACGTTGCTGGCGTGGCTGGCCGAACGCAGGCTCGACCGGATGGCCGAGGCCTGGTCGTTTTCCGATATCGCCAGGATGCCGTCCGTCGATGTGGCGCTGGTGCTGGGCACGGCGCCGATCGGGCCCGAGGGCGGGCCCAACCGTTACTTCGTCTATCGCCTCGATGCCGCGGCGGCGCTGTGGAAGGCGGGCAAGGCGAAATACTTCATCGTGAGCGGCAGCGGCGAGGAACCCACGGCGATGCGTGCCGGCCTGATCGAGCGCGGCGTGCCGGCCGAGGCGATCTATCGCGATCCGGCGGGCTATCGCACCTGGGATTCGGTGCTCAGCGCGCGCGACGTCTATGGCCAGAAGCGCCTCGTGATCGTCTCGCAGCGCTTCCATCTCGACCGCGCGCTGTTCCTCGCCCGCCGGTTGGGCATCGAGGCGTGGGGCCTGGAGGCGCGCGACGTCGAGGCGCCCTACAGTGTCTTCACCGAACTGCGCCGCTATCCCTCGGCGCTGCGCGCCTATTACGACGTGTGGGTCGCTGCGAAGGCGCGCGAGGATGGCAAGACGATCGCGATCGGCGTCGATCCGCCGACTTAGCTGGGGGAGTTACCGCAGCCGGCCCTCAGGAACCACCGCCATGTCGCGCAGCTCGGGGAGCGGGGAAACCACCGGCTTGCCGGCGAAGTGATTGTCCAGGTTCTGGCGCACCAGTGACGTCATACGCCGCTGGGCGTGCTCGGTGCCGCCGCCGAAATGCGGCGTCATCACCAGGTTGTCGAACGGCAGCAGTTCCTGGCGCTCGTACGGCTCCTCGTCGAAGACATCGAGCGCCGCGCCCTCGATCACGTTGTTGCGCAAGGCTTCGGCCAGTGCCGCCTCGTCGACCGCCCAGCCGCGGCTGATGTTCACCAGGTGACCGCGCGGGCCCAGCGCCTTCAGTACCTCGGCGTTGATGATGTGCCTGTTGGAAGCGTCCGAGCGCAGGCAGACGATCAGGTAGTCCGCCCAGCTCGCCAGCGCCATCACGTTGGGGAAATAGGCATAGTCGACATCGCTGCGCTTGTTGCGGTTGCAGTAGCCGATCTCGACATCGAAGCCCTTGGCGCGCTTGGCGAACTCCATGCCGATGGCGCCCAGGCCCAGGATGCCGAGCTTGCCGCCAGTGAGGCCGGCGATGGCGCCGAACCGGTTGGGGATGCGCTTGGTCCAGTCGCCGCGGCGGATCATCTTGTCGGCGCGCACGATCCGGCGCGTCGAGGCGAGCAGGACGCCGAAAGCCATCTCGGCGACGTCGGGCGCGTTGGCGTCGGCGCCATGCGTCACCATGATGTTGCGCTTGCGCGCCGCCGCGAGGTCGATGCGCTCGTAGCCGGTGCCGTAGCAGCAGATCAGCGACAGCCGCGGCATCGAGGCCATCAGCGCATCCGATGCGCCGACGCTGCCGGTCGTCACCAGCGCCTGCACGTGCGGCTGGGCGGCGGCCGGCACCAAGGCCGGATCGGGTTTGTCCATGTGTCCGGCGATCTCGTATTTCTCGGAGAGCGCCGCGAGCGTGGTGCGGGTGAAGTTGAAGCCGGTGAGGATGACGGGACGCTGAGCCATGCATGCAGTATGACGCCGCGGATGGCGTCGTAAATCGTCTTGTATGTCTGCATCCACGCGGCGAAAAACCGCCTTGGCAAAGAACGGCACGCTGTGCAAGGTGCGCCGCATAATCAGCCTTCCTGCGTCTCCAACCGGCCCAAGCCTCCATGAAAATCGCCATTGTCAAAGAACGTCGGCCGCACGAGACCCGCGTGGCCGCGACCCCCGAGACCGTCAAGAAACTGAAGGCGCTGGGCGTGGAGGAGATCGTGATCGAGGCCGGGGCGGGGACGGCGGCGTCCTACACCGATCAGGCCTATACCGATGCCGGTGCAATGATCGTGCCGGACGCCGCGTCGGCGCTGGCGGCCGCCGACATCGTGTTCAAGATCCAGCGGCCGATGTCGGCCGCCGAGGGCACCGACGAGGTCGCTCTGTTGCATTCGGGCCAGGTGCTGATATCGCCGCTCAGCGCGCTCGCCGATCGCGCGCTCGTGCAGGTGCTGGCGTCCAGGGGCGTGACCTCGTTCGCGCTGGAGCTGATCCCGCGCATCACCCGCGCCCAGTCGATGGATATCCTGAGCTCGCAGGCCAACCTCGCGGGCTACAAGGCGGTCCTGCTGGCGGCCGACAATTATGGCCGCATCTTCCCGCAGATGATGACGCCGGCCGGTACCCTGGCGCCGTCGCGCGCCTTCATCATGGGCGTGGGTGTGGCCGGCCTGCAGGCGATCGCCACGGCGCGCCGGCTGGGCGCGATCGTGACGGCGACCGACGTCCGGCCCGCGACCAAGGAGCAGGTCCAGTCGCTCGGCGGCAAGTTCGTCGCCGTCGAGGACGACGAGTTCAAGGCGGCCGAGACCGCGACCGGCTACGCCAAGGAAATGAGCGCCGAGTACCGCGCCAAGCAGGCCGCCCTGGTGGCCGAGCACATCAAGACGCAGGACATCGTGGTCACCACCGCGCTCATTCCCGGCCGCAAGGCGCCGGTGCTGGTGAGCGAGGACATGGTGCAGACCATGAAACCCGGCTCGGTGATCGTCGACATGGCCGTCGAGCAGGGCGGCAACTGCCCGCTCTCCGAATACGGGCGGATCGTCGAGAAATACGGCGTCAGGATCGTCGGCCCGGCCAATCTGCCGGGCGAGCTGCCGACCGACGCCTCGGCGCTGTTCGCACGCAATCTATTGAACTTCATCACGCCCATGGTCGACAAGGAGACCAAGGCGCTCAAGATCGATACCGGCGACGAGGTCGTGAAGGGCACATTGGTGACCCAGAACGGCCAGATCGTGCATCCCTCGTTGGCGCCGACTGCGTCATGACGACTCGCTTCTCAATTCGCCACGGCCGTCGTGACAGCCGTGATGTGACCCACTCCGGGAGCCGCTAATGGACGACAGACTTGCCGGCGAAGCCGCCAAACTCGCGACCCAGGCGCAGGACCTCGCCTCCAACCTCAAGGCCGTGGCGCAGCAGATCACCGACATGGCCGCGCAAGGCACGCTCGCGCTGCCCGACGGCCACATGCCCTTCGTGTCGCTGCTCACCATCTTCGCGCTGGCCTGCTTCGTCGGCTACTACGTGGTCTGGCGGGTGACGCCGGCGCTCCATTCGCCGCTGATGGCGGTCACCAACGCCGTGTCGTCGGTGATCATCGTCGGCGCGCTGCTGGCGGCCGGGCTGAAGGGGCTGGGCGCCGCGCAGCTGTTCGGCGCCATCGCCGTGGCGCTCGCCGCCGTCAACATCTTCGGCGGCTTCATCGTCACGCACCGCATGCTGTCGATGTTCAAGAAGAAGCCGGGCAAGAAGTAGCGGGCGGGGAATGCAAGGGATGATCACCCAGGAACTGGCCGCCTACGGTTATCTGATCGCGGCCATCTGCTTCATCATGGCGCTGCGCGGGCTCTCCTCGCCGGTGTCATCGCGCCAGGGCAATCTGTATGGCGTGATCGGCATGGTGGTGGCGATCGGCGTCACCATCGCCACCCCGGGCGTGGTCTCGCCGTGGCTGATCGTGGGCGGCCTGATGGTCGGCGGCGCGGTCGGCGCCGTGGTCGCCATGCGCATCCAGATGACGGCCCTGCCGCAGCTCGTGGCGGCGTTCCACTCGCTGGTCGGCCTCGCCGCGGTGTTCGTCGCGGCGGCGGCCTTCGTGTCGCCGGACGCCTTCGGCATCGGCTCGCCGGGCCACATCAAGACGCAGAGCCTGGTCGAGATGGGGCTGGGCACCGTCATCGGCGCCGTCACCTTCACCGGCTCTATCGTGGCCTTCGCCAAGCTGCAGGGCCTGGTCACCGGCACGCCGCTGGTCTTCCGCGGCCAGCATCCGCTCAACGCCCTGATCGGCATCGCGCTGGTGGTGCTGCTGGTGTGGTTCGCCCTGCACGGCCATCCCATCACCTTCATCCTGCTGATCGGGCTGTCGCTGGCGCTGGGCTTCCTGCTCATCCTGCCGATCGGCGGCGCCGACATGCCGGTCGTGGTGTCGATGCTCAACTCCTATTCGGGCTGGGCGGCGGCCGGCATCGGCTTCACCCTGGGCAATACGGCGCTGATCGTGACCGGCGCGCTGGTCGGCTCCTCGGGCGCCATCCTGAGCTACATCATGTGCAAGGGCATGAACCGCTCGATCTTCAACGTGATCCTGGGCGGCTTCGGCACCGACAGCTCGGCCGCGGGTGCGGCGTATGCCAAGACCGACAAGCCGGTCAAGGCGGGCTCGGCCGAGGACGCCGCCTTCCTGATGCAGAACGCCCAATCGGTCATCATCGTGCCGGGCTACGGTATGGCGGTGGCGCAGGCCCAGCACGCGCTGCGCGAGATGGCCGACATCCTGAAGAAGGGCGGCGTGCAGGTGCGCTACGCAATCCACCCGGTGGCCGGCCGCATGCCGGGCCACATGAACGTGCTGCTGGCCGAGGCCAACGTGCCCTACGACGAAGTCTTCGAGCTCGACGACATCAACCGCGACTTCGCCTCGACCGACGTGGCCTTCGTGATCGGCGCCAACGACGTCACCAACCCGGCGGCCAAGACCGATCCCAAGAGCCCGATCTACGGCATGCCGATCCTCGACGTCGAGAAGGCGCAGACCGTGCTGTTCGTCAAGCGCGGCATGGCCTCGGGCTATGCCGGCGTCGACAACGAGCTGTTCTTCCGCGACAACACCATGATGCTGTTCGCCGACGCCAAGGTGATGTGCGAGAACATCGTCAAGGCGCTCGAGGGCTCGGCGCACTAGACTTTGGCATGGACGTTTTCGTTGGTCAGGAAGAAGACCCGGCCGGCACTCGGCAGCTTCTGAAAGCTCTGACAGCACGCCTGCCGGAATGGTTCGGTCAGGACGAAGCCAACCGCCATTACGCCGAGCAGGCGGAAGTCCTGGAAGCCTGGGTTGCGCGGATTGACGACCGGCCGGCCGGCCTGCTGCTGCTCAAGAGGCACAGCCCCGTCAGCGCGGAAATCTATTGGTTGGGCGTCGATCCGGACCATCACCGGCAGGGAACCGGCAAGGCCTTGATCGGCGCGGTCGAACACCGGTTGAGGGAAGAGAAGATAAGGTTTCTCTTCGTCATGACGCTCCATCCCGAAGATCCTTATGAGCCTTACCGGCGCACGCGGTTATTCTATGAGCGGATGGGTTTCGCGCTGGCGCTGTCGTCCGGCCAGGCCCTTGCCACGTCGTCGTCCAATCCTCTCGCCTACTATCTCAAGCCTCTGTAGCCGACGGCAACCGGCGAGGAAGCGCCGCGACACCTCACTCGGGCTTCAGGGCACCGATCTTCAGCAACTCCGAGACATTTGCCTCGTCGGACTTGAGGACCTCGGTGAACTGCGCGGGCGTCGAGGGCCGCACGACCGCGCCCAGCTCGCGCAGATGCCTGTTCGCCGCCTCATCTTTCAGTCCCGCCACCACGGCCGCGTTCAGCAGGTCGATGATCGGCGGCGGCGTCTCGAGGCGAACGAACACGCCCGCCGTCGTACCGCCTTCGAAGGCGGTGCAGCCGGCTTGCTCGAGCGTCGGCACGTCGGGCAGATCGGGAATCCGTTCGAGGCCGAAGTTCACCAGCGCCCGCAGCTTGCCCGACTGGATATGCGGCATCGAACTGGTGAGCTGATCGGCAAAGCACTCGATATTGCCGGCCAGAAGGTCGGCGATGCCCGGGCCCGACCCCCGGTAGGGGATGATGTTGAACTTGACCTGCTCGTTCAGCTGCAGGCGCAGGATCGCCACGTGGTTGGTCGTGCCGTTGCCCGAATGGCCGATGGTGACCGTGCCGGGCTTGGCCTTCGCTTCGGCCAGCAGCTTCGTCATGTCGGTGAATCGGCTGTCCGACCGCGTGACCACGAGGGTGGGCGCCGTGGTCAGTATGCTGACCGGCGCCAGGACCTGCAGCATCTGCTGCTTGCCGGCGAAGATCGGCGCGACGTAGGCCACGGTGAAACTCGCCATGACGATCGTGTAGCCGTCGGCGGGTGCGTTGACCGCGGCCTCCAGGCCGACCACGCCGCCGGCCCCCGGGCGATTGTCGATCAGCACCGTCTGCCCGAGCTGACGGCTCATCGGCTCGGCCACGATACGCGACGTCACGTCGTAGTTGCCGCCCGGCGCGAACGGGATCACCCAGCGGATCGGCTTGGAGGGGAAGCTGTCGGCCCGGACGATGGCGGGGGACGCGATCGCCAGTGCGGCACTTCCCAGGAACGAGCGTCGCTGCAGGATCATGATTTGCCTCGCTATCCCGGCTCCGGAGGCTCGACCGAGCGGTCTGCTCTTCTGAAGTGGTACCAGGGAACATCGCTCACCATGTCTGATAATGTGCAAGCAGTTTCGATACGCGCAGGCACAAGGACAGGTCCGGTCGATGGTGTTTACCGAAACACACTGGGAAGAGCTCACCCGGCAGGGTTACACGATCGTGTCCGACGCGATCGACGACCGCCGTCTCCGCTCGGCGCAGGATGCCGCTAACCATCTGAATGCCATCCATCCGGAGCGTGGCTGGGAGAGATCGAAGAATGAACTCTGGAGGGAGATCAGGCACTGCGCCGATCCTGCGTTCGATGCGCTCGCCGCTGCCGTGCTGGATCCGCTGGCGCTCGAAATCCTGGAGACGGTGCACTCGCCTGAGCGTATCCAGCTTGCTTCGACGCTACCCGGCTTCGAAACCCGAGGCGGGATCGGCCGGAATTTTCATATCGATGGCGGCAAGGAGCCGTCGCTCGCCGCCTTCAATGTTCTGTTCGGGGTCGCGCTCACGACCGTCGCGTCCGACACGGCAGGCGGGTTTCATGTCCTCCCCGGGTCGCACGAGAAATTCTCGACGGCGTTCCGGCGGCAGCCGCTGGATGCGCCGGTGCACTGGGGGCAGGTCAAGTTGGACGGTCAGCGGCAGTTCCTGGCGGGCGCACGGATGGTGGTGCCGCGGCTCAGGGCCGGCGATATCATCGTGGCCCACAGCTTTCTGGCGCACGGGACATCGGCCAACACCTCCGATGTGCGGCGAGACATGATCTTTCAGCGGCGCACCGCTATCCCCCTTTGCGACCCGGTTACCCGGGCGCAAGCGAGGGAGGCCTTCATGCGCGACTCCTGGACATTCTTCAGGCTTCCGGCGGCGATGCGGGCTGTATGATTCTAACGCTTGATTTGTGTCGCTAGAAATTTGGCGATGCCCGCGCCGTAGGGTGGGCGCAGCATGCGCAGCGGTGCGATGTCCCTCTTCATCTGGTGAAAGACCGACTTCCGGTGGCTGAACTCGCGGAAGCCGTCATGGCCGTGGTATGCGCCCATGCCGGCCGGCCCGATGCCGCCAAACGGCAATTCTTCCTGCGCGACATGCATCACCACGTCGTTGACGGTAACGCCGCCCGACGTGGTCCGATCCAATACCCGATCCCGCTCGTCCTTGTCGGTGCCAAAATAGTAAAGCCCCAGCGGGCGGTCGTGCGCGTTGATGTAGTCTATGGCGTCGTCCACCTTTTGATAGGCCTTGATCGGCAGCAGCGGCCCAAAGATCTCCTCCTGCATGACCTTCATGTCGTCGGAAGGGTTCAGAATCAGGGTCGGCGCGATGCGACGGTGAGGCTGCTGGCGCAGGTCTTCGCCGGCCGGGCTGATTTCCACGATTTCGGCGCCCTTCGCACGCGCGTCGTCGACGTATCCGCTGAGCCGCGCATAGTGTCGGTCGGCTACGACCGCCGTGTAGTCGGGATTGTCACGGATCGTCGGGAACATGCGGCCGACCGCAGCCTTTGCTTCCTCGACGAAGGCGTGCAACCCGTCCGCCGGCGCCAGCACATAGTCGGGCGCAAGACAGATCTGGCCGGCGTTGAGAGTCTTGCCGTTCATGATCCGCGCAGCCGCGATGGCCAGATCGGCGGAGCGGCCGATGACAACCGGACTCTTGCCGCCCAGCTCGAGCGTAACCGGCACCAGGTTTTCGGCGGCCGCACGCATCACCTGTCGCCCGATCGCCGTGGCACCGGTGAAAATCAGGTGATCGAAAGCCAGGCTGGAGAAGGCCTGTCCAACCTCCGGACTGCCGGTGACGACGGCAATTTCCTCTTCGTCGAAGGCGCTTGCGAACATCTTTTTCAGAAGTTCGGAGGTCGCCGGCGTCACTTCCGATGGCTTGATCATCGCGCGGTTGCCGGCAGCCAGCACGCCGGCCAGCGGGGCGAAGGTCAGGTTCACCGGGAAGTTCCAGGGGCTGATCAGCCCGACGACGCCTTTGGGTTGGCAGCGGATCTCCGCCTTGGCGCCGAACAGACCCAGAATACGGGGCGTGGTGCTTCGCCGTTGCGGTCGCATCCAGCGGGCCACGTGATCGCGGGCATGCTTGAGCGGACCGATCGAACTCGCAACATCGGTGAAGGCCGTGACATGGCGGGAGCGCGCCCCGAAGTCCGTATTCAAGGACGCTTCGATCTGACCACGATTGTCGACAAGGAGGGCGATGCAACGGTTGAGCCGATCGATCCGAAGGGCCGCCGACGGCGCGCCGTCTCGCAGTTGCGCTGCTCTTTGCCTGGTCAAAAGACCATTCAGGGCCGGACGAACAGCGGCGCCCGAAGCCGTCAAGGGACTGGTCATAGGTCATCTCCCGAGCGGACGCAGCCACGAATGGAAAGGCCGCCACGTGGGCGGCCTTTTTGCCTATTTCTTAAGGTCGGCGGCGAAGAACTTGGCCGCCTCGGCCTTGGCTTCCTGATCCACCTTGGCGTCATATCTGAGCGGCAGGTTGAATTTCTTGCCGAGCTCGGTGGCTTCGGGATTGGTGAACGCATGCACTGCGCCGGGATACTCGATGATCCGATAGTCGACCTTGGCGGCGTCGAAATCCTTCTTGAGCGCATCGTATTGCTCGCGCTTGACGAAGGGATCGTCCGCGCCGTTCAGGATGAGGACCTTCGCCTTGACCGTTCCCGGTGCCGGCGCCGGGGTATTGAGGCCAAGCGATGCGTGGAAGCCCGCGACGGCGCCGAGGTCGGCGCCGGCGCGCGCCATGTTCAGCACGACCGCGCCGCCGAAGCAGTAGCCGACGGCGCCGATGCGCTGGGGATCGACCGAGGCTTGCTTGGCGAGCTGGGCACGCGCGGCGTTGAAGCGCTGCTCCATCGCCTTCGGGTTCTTCATCACCGAACCCGAGAGCGCGCCGGCATCCTTCGGGTTGTCGGCGGTCTTGGCGTCGCCGTACATGTCGGCAATGAAGGCCGTGTAGCCCTGCTGCGCGAATTTCTGCGCCTCGGTGTGGACGTGCGGGGTGATGCCCCACCATTCATGCACCATGACGATCCCGGGTCGCTTGCCTGTGACGGCGTCGTCGTACACGACGAAGCCCTTCATGGTGGTCTCGCCGTCCGTATAGGTGACCGGCTCTTCCTTGATCGCCGCATGTGCGTTTGCGACCATTGCGACGGCGAAAAGTGCGCCTACCATTATCGCTCGCATGCTGACCTCCTGCGCAGTTGGCAGAATAACATTGGCATGGCCCGGATTCCGACGCCAGACGGTGAACCGGTAACGTCGCCGTCATCACGGGTTCGGGTCAGGGCCATGGCTTGGCCTTCCTAGCCTGCCACCACGTCCAGTTCGGCGCTGGCGGCGCTGCTGCGGTCGAAGCCGGCATTGGAGCGCAGGAGCTCGCGCGTGTAGTCGTGCGTCACCTGGTTGTTGGCCATGGCCGTCGCGGTGGTGATCTCCAGCAACTGGCCGCGGCTCATCACGCCGATCCGCTCGCAGAGATGGGCGATGACCGCGAGATCGTGGCTGACCATCAGCAGGGTGAGCCCGTGGTCGCGGCGCAGGCGGCTCAGCAGGTTGAGGATCTCCGCCTGCACCGATACGTCGAGCGCGCTGGTCGGTTCGTCCAGCAGCAGGATCCGCGGCTCCAGGATCAGGGCCCGGGCGATAGCGACGCGCTGGCGCTGACCGCCGGAAAGCTGGTGGGGGTAGCGGTAGCGGTGCTCAGCCCCGAGGCCTACTTCGGCAAGCGCCTGGACGATGCGCGTCTCGCCGCGGTCGAGCCGGTGGATGGCGACCGGCAGGGCGAGGATCTGGTCCACCGTCTGGTTGGGGTGCAGCGAGCCGTACGGATCCTGAAAGACCATCTGCGCCATCTTGCGCTGCGCCGTGGTGCGGCGCCGGTCCACGCGGCGGCCGGCCAGCGTGATCTCGCCGGCCGCATACGGAATCAGACCGGCGATGGCGCGCAGCACCGTGGATTTGCCGGAACCCGATTCGCCCACCAGGCCGACAGCCTCGCCTTCGGCGACAGACAGCGTGAGGTCGCGGACAGCCGCCACGGCGCGGGCGCCGCTGCCGTAGGTGATGGTGACGCCGTCGAGCGTGATCATGCGAGGTCGGCCATCCAGGCGGGGTCGCGCTGCAATTGCGGCAGCTCCGCCCGGCGGTGGCCGAGCTGGGGGAGGGCGGCGAGCAGGCCGCGCGTGTAGGGATGCTTCGCCTCGGACAGCTTCCCGGCTACGCAGGTCTCCAGCACCTGGCCGGCATACATCACCAGCACGCGGTCGCAGAAAGACGAGACGAGGTGCAGGTTGTGGCTGATCAGGATCAGCCCCATGCCGCGGCTGCGCACCAGCTCGTCCAGGATGGCCAGGACCTGGGTCTGCACGGTGACGTCCAGCGCCGAGGTGGGTTCATCGGCGATCAGGATGTCGGGGCCCGCGATCAGCATCATGGCGATCATCACCCGCTGGCCCATGCCGCCGGAGACCTGGTGCGGATACATCGTGTAGACCCGCTCGGGGTCGCGGATATGCACGGCCTGCAGCATCTCCAGCGCCGCGCGCCGGGCGTCGCGGTGGCTGCTGCGGAGATGGCTACGATGCGTCTCGGCGATCTGTTGGCCGACGGACATCACCGGGTCCAAGGAGTATTTCGGGTCCTGCAGCACCATGGCGATGCGCTGGCCGCGCAGCCTGCGAAAGCCGCGCTCGCTGAGGCCGCGCAGGTCGGTGGCGCCCAGCCGCAATTCGTCCGCCTCGATGCGGCCTGGGTGGCCGACAAGGCCCATGATGGCGCGCCCGGTCGTGGATTTGCCGGAGCCGCTTTCGCCCACGATGCCCAGGCGCTCGCGGCCCAGGGTGAAGCTCACGTTGCGCACGGCGCGCACATCGCCGTCGTCGCCGGGATAGGTGACGCTCAGGTTGCGCACAGCGAGCAGGGGATCCGTCATGATCTTGCGTCGCCCACGTCGCGCAGCCCGTCGCCCAGCAGGTTGAAGCCCAGGCTGACGATGAAGATGGCCAGTCCCGGGATGGTCGCCACCCACCACTGGTCGAGCAGCACCTGCCGGCCCGAGGAGACCATCGCGCCCCATTCCGGCGCCGGCGGCTGCGCGCCGAGGCCGAGGAAGCCCAGGCCCGCGGCGGTGAGGATGATGCCGGCCATGTCGAGGGTCAGGCGGATGATCACGCTGGGCAGGCAGAGCGGCACGATCTGGGTGGCGATGATGCGCAGCGGCGAGGCGCCTTGCAGTTCTGCCGCCTGGATGAACTCCGCGCGCCGGCTGGTCAGCGTCTCGGCGCGGGCCAGGCGGGCATAGGGTGGCCAGGCGGTGAGTGCGATGGCGATCACGGCGTTCTCGATCCCCGGGCCCAGGGCGGCGGCGAAGGCCAGCGCCAGCACCAGGCGGGGGAACGCCAGGAAGATGTCGGTGATGCGCATCAGCACCGTATCCACCACGCCGCCGAAATAGCCGGCGGGCAGGCCGATGGCGAGGCCCACCGGCACCACGATCACGCCCACCATGGCGACGATGGTGAGCGTGATGCGTGAGCCGAAGACCACGCGGGCGAAGATGTCCCGCCCCAGCTCGTCGGTGCCGAACAGATGCTGCCAGCTCGCCGGCTGCAACCGGTCCCCCAGCACCTGCAGGGTGGCGGCCTGCCGATCGGCGATCAGCGGCGCGAAGACCGCCATCAGCACCAGCAACAGCACGATGCCAAGCCCGGTCATCGCCAGCTTGTTGCGGCGGAAGCCCAGCCAGGCACGGAACCAGCGGCCGCAACGCGCCTGCGTCCGGCTGGCGGGCGCCGGGCTCAGCAGCCAGGCGCGCGGCGATCGGGAGACAGGGCCCGAGACGGGTGCGATGGCCATCACTGATCCCGCGCGCGCGGGTCGACCAGCGGGTAGATCAGGTCGGACAGCATGTTCAGCCCGATATAGACCACGCCCACCAGCACCGTGCCGCCCAGCACGGCGTTGAGGTCGGCGTTGAACAGGGAATTCTTCAGGTAGAGGCCAAGGCCCGGCCACGCGAACACTGTCTCGGTGAGCACGGCGCCCTCGAGCAGGCTGCCGAAGGTGAGGGCGATGACGGTGACGAGCTGCACCCAGACATTGCCCAGCGCATGCACCCAGACGACGCGCCAGGGCGAGAGGCCCTTGGCCAGGGTCGCCAGCACATATTCCTGCCGCAACTGCCCCAGCATGAAGCTGCGCGTCATGCGCGCCACGTAGGCAAGCGACAGGTAGCCGAGAATGGAGGCGGGCAGCAGCAGGTGCGAGACCGCGTTCCAGAACACGTCGTATTCACCGGCCAGCAGGCTATCGATGGTGATCATGCCGGTGACCGGACTTACGATGTCGTCGAACGCGACATCCAGCCGGCCCGGCCCGCCGACCCAGCCGAGCGTGGCATAAAACAGCAGCAGGCCGACCAGGCCCAGCCAGAACACCGGCATGGAATAGCCGAGGAGCGACAGCAGGCGGATCGCCTGGTCCTGCCAGCGGCCGCGATGGGTCGCCGCCAGCACGCCCATCGGCACGCCGACCACCACGCCGATGAACAGGGCCGGCAGCGCCAGTTCCAAGGTGGCGGGGAAGACCTGCAGCAGGTCCTGCAGCACGGGGTGCGAGGTGATGACGGAATTGCCGAAATCGCCGTGCACCACCTTCATCAGGTAACGCCAGTATTGGACGGGCAGGGGCAGGTCGAGCCCGATCTCGGCCCGCACCCGCGCATAGGTCTCGGCCGAGGCCTTGTCGCCGACGATGGCCAGCACCGGATCGATCGGGATCACCCGGCCGATGAAGAAGGTGACGCAGGTGAGGCCGAGGAAGGTGAGTCCCACCGACAACAAGCTGCGCACCGTCCGATTGGCCAGGCTCCTGGCCAGACCCCACGCGCGGGGCCCGCCACCGGCGCGGGCGGGAGCGCCGGACGGCGCCCCCTGTGTGGCCGAGGTGCTCAACGCGTCAGGACTTCCGGATGGTGCGGAAGAAGTGCAGGTCCTCGGTGATGCCGGGGCTGTACCCGGTCGCCGTCACGCGCCGCGCGACCTGGCTGTTGTTCTGGAACATGAAGATGTACGGGCCCTCGTCCGTCACCGTCTTCTGCAGCGCGGCGTATCGCTCGGCGCGCTTGCCGGTATCGAGCTCCTTGGCCGCGGCCAGCATCTCCTTGGTGATGTCGGGGATGAACCACTTGTTGCGCCAGGCGATCGGCTTGATCTTCGGCGTGTCGGAGTTGTCGTCGTTGTGCACGAAGCTGTCGGCGTTGGTGTGCGGGTCGAAATAGTCGGGGCCCCAGGAGAGCATGGCGATCTGGTGTCCACGCCCGCGGTACTGGCTGATCACCGCCTTCAGCTCCATCGGCTCGATCGACACCTTGATGCCGGCCTGGCCCATGGTCTGCTGCACGGACTGCGAGATCTCGGTCCACGGCGGGGCGTTGGGCGCGGCCATCTTGACCGTGAAGCCGTCCTTGTAGCCGGCCTCGGCCAGCAGCGCCTGCGCCTTGGCGACGTCGAGCTTGAAGGGGGCGTAGGCGATGGCACCGAAGAAGCCGAGCGGCAGGAAGCTCTGCTGGACGAAGAAGCGGCCGGCCAGGAAGCTCTTCACCATGCCGTCGTAGTCCACCAGCATCTTCATCGCCTGGCGCACCTTGGGATTGGCCAGCGGCTCGTAGCCCAGGTTCAGGCCCATGTAGAAGGTGTTGGCGGCCTTGAAGGACTCCACCTTGATATCGGGGTTGCCGGCCAGCGGCTTGATCTGATCCGGGGTCAGGTCGCGGACGAAGTCGGCGTCCGCCTTTTCCAGGAGCAGCCGCTGCGAGGCCGGCTCCGGCACGTGGCGGACGACCACGCGCTTGATGGTCGGGCCGCCCATGCGGAAGCCGGGATAGGCTTCCAGGCTGACGCTTTCGTTGGCCTTCCAGGAGACCAGCTTGAAGGCGCCGGAGGCCGCCGAGTTGGTCTTCAGCCAGCCATTGCCCATGTCGCCGTTGGTCTCGTGCGCCAGCGCGACCTTCTTCTCCACCACCGAGGCGACGATGGAGGTCATCAGGTTCAGCACCAGGGACGGGGCGAAATCCTCGGTGATCTTTAAGGTCAGCGTGTCGCCGCTGCCCTTCACGAGGTCCTTGACGGTGTCCTTCGACCAGCCGAGCTGGGTGAGCAGGAACGCCGCCGTCTTGTTCATGAGCACGACGCGCTGCAGGGAGAACTCCACGTCCTCCGCCGTCACCGGCGCCCCCGACTGGAACTTGAGGTTGGGCCGGATCTTGAAGGTGAAGGTCTTGCCGTCGGGCGATACGGTCCACGACTCCGCGACGCCGCCCACCAGCTTGCTCAGGTCCTCCGCCTCGTAGCGCAGCAGCCGGTCGTAGACGTTCGTACAGATTTCGTTGCCGGACAACTCATAGGCCTCGCCCGGATCGAGGGTGATGATGTCGTCGATCTGCTTGGCGATGACGGCGGTGTCCTTCGGCGTGGCGGCGTCGGCAAGGCGCGCCCAGCCGGCCAATGGCGCGGCGGCGGTCCCTGCCAGCAACAGGCGCCTGGTTATCTCGGTCATGGCGAGCTCCCTTTTGGTTCGCGGTTGGCTGCAGTATGCCGCATACATGCCCCAATGCGATATCGCGCGGTTCTCTTCGACGTCGGCGGTCCCCTGGACCTGGAATTCGCCTGGGAAATCGCCGTCGATGGCGCCATCGCCTCTGCCTGCGGGCTCGAGGGCATCCGCGTTGATCCGGCGATGATCGAGGAGGCGTCGGAGGCCGCCGTCGCGGCCTTCGCGCCCGACGCCTACGCCCACATGATCGAGACATTGTGCGGCGGCGATCCGCGGGCGACGGACCGCGTCCGCCGGCGTCTGCGTGCCATGGTCGGCAACCTCGATGTCTTCCAGCTCCGGCCCGAGATCGACGGCTTGTTGCGCCGCCTGCGCGAACGCGGGCTGAAGCTCGGCATCGTCGCCAACCAGCCGGAAGCGGCGCGCGAGCAACTGGCGCGCGCCGGCATCGGCGATCTTTTCGACCATGAGGGCCTGAGCGGCGTCACCGGCTTTCGCAAGCCCGATCCGCGCGCGTTCCTGGCGACGGCCGAGACTCTGGGCGTGCCACCGTTCGCCTGCATCATGGTGGGCGATCGCATCGACAACGACATCGCACCCGCGAAGGCGCTCGGCATGGCGGCGATCCAATTCCGTGGCGGACGCCATCGCCGCCAGCGCCCGCGTTCGGCGGCAGAGGAGCCCGATGCCGTCGTCATCGACGTGCTGGAACTCGAGACGGCGATCAGTGCACTCCTGTCATCCCGAGCGGAGCGAGGGACCTTTCTGTTGCCTTAAAGGCCCCTCGCTCCGTTCGGGGTGACAGTGTGCGCTTAATGAGCGTGCTGGCTCGCGCCGTATCGATGGATGTGCAGCGGCTCCTTGGCGAGGCCGGGACAGAACGTACCGACGACCTTCTCCAGTTGCAGGTAGAGCTTCTTCGCCGGGCCGGTGAGCGGCGCGCGCCGGGCCTTTGAGGCGACGGCCCGGGCCGCGAGCTTGGGCAGGTCGACGGTCAGGATCTTGCGGTTCTCCACAATCATGCGGCCGCCGATCATCACCGAGTGCACGCCGCTGCCATCCTCGCTATGGACCACGCCGTTCACCGGATCGTTGGTCGGGATCCAGTTGATATGGTGCAGGTCGAGAAAGACGATGTCGGCCTTGTAGCCCGGCGCGACCTTGCCGATCTGCTTGTGCAAGCCGAGCGCGCGGGCGCTGCCTTCGGTGGCCGCCAGCAGCGCCTCTTCGGTGCCAAGCCAGCGCTGCCAGTCCGGACCCCGAACCTTCGAGACCAGCGACGCGAGCCGCGTCGCTTCATACATGTTCTGGTTATCCGAGCAGTTCGCGCCGTCGGTGCCGATGCCGACATTGACCTTGTGGTCGAGCATGCCGCGCACGTCGGCGATGCCGCTGCCCAGCCGCATGTTGGAGCCGGGATTGTGCGCGACTGAGGCGCCGCGGTCGCCCAGGCGCTTCATGTCGTCGTCGTCGAGCCACACGCCGTGCGCCACGGTGAAGCGCTCGTTGATCAGGCCCATCTTGTCCATGTGGGCGGCGAGCGATGTGCCGTAGATCTGATAACCCGCCACTGCCTCGACCTTCGACTCCGAGACATGGCTCTGGATGCCGACGTCATATTCCTTGGCGAGGTCGCGGCAGGCGATCAGGAAATCGTCGCTGCAATGGAACGGAATGGTCGGCGCCAGGGCGAGCTGCACCATCTCGAACGGCCATTTCTGCAGCGCCCGACGCATTTGCTTCGTGGTGACCTTCCAGGGCGCCTGCTTGAAGCTCTCGACCTCCGTCCGCAGCCGGGGTGGCAGGCGCTCCATCAGGCCGGGGATGGCCTCGAAGAACGAGATGTCGGCCACCAACGGCGCCAGCATGCAGCGCATGCCGACATCCTCATAGGCTTGCGCCATCGCGGACAGGCCTTCGACCGAAGGCAGGGGAAATTCGGCGGCAAGGTCGTAGGCCGCGGTGCAGCCCTTCATCACCATCTCGGCCGCGCCGATCTGGGCGCTGAGATACTTGTCCTCGAGGCTGTAATCGATGTGGGCCCACTGGGAGGCGGTCAGCAGCAGTTCGAGCGACCAGCGATCATGCAGGCCTTTGGCCAGATTGCCCGGGCTGTGGGTGTGCGCATTGATCAGGCCGGCATGCATCAGTCGGTGCTTGGCATCGATTAAGGTGGCGCCGGCGGGGGCGGCGAGCCCCGGCCGGCCGACTTCGGCGATGGTGTCTCCCTTGATCAGGATGTCGACGGGCACCGCCTTGCGCTTGGCGATGTCCAGAAGCTTGCCACCGCGGACGATGGTGAAGAGACGCTTGGATTTGCTTGCCATGCCGCACTGTTGCAACAAGGTGCCGCCACGGCGAGAAGAATCGTCGCTATTAGTGAGAGTGCTGGCTGGCGCCGTAGCGATGGATGTGCAGCGGCTCCCTGGCGAGACCGGGACAGAACGTCCCGACGACCTTCTCCAGCCGCCCGTAGAGCTTCTTCGCCGGCGCGGTCATCTTCTCGCGTCGGGCGCGTGATTTCTCGGCCTTGGCGGCCAGCGCCACGAGATCGACGGTCAGGAGCTTGTGGTCCTGCACGATCATGCGGCCGCCGACCATGACGGAATGGACGGACGTGCCGTCCTCGGTGTGGACCAGCGCGTTCACCGGATCGTTGGTCGGGATCCAGTTGATGTGGTGCAGGTCGAGGAAGACGATGTCGGCCTTGTAGCCGGGCGCGATCCGGCCAATCTGCTTTTCCAGGCCGAGCGCGCGGGCGCTGCCTTCGGTGGCCGCGCGCAGCGTCTCCTCGGTGGTGAGCCAGTTCTGCACGTCCGGCCCCTGGACCTTTGAGCTGAACGACGCGAGCCGCATCGCCTCGTACATGTTTTGGTTGTCCGAGCAGTTCGCACCGTCGGTGCCGACGCCGACATTGACCCTGCGGCTGAGCATGCCGCGCACGTCGGCCAGCCCGTTGCCCAGCCGCATGTTGGAGCCGGGATTGTGCGCCACCGAGGCGCCGCGGTCGCCCAGCCGCTTCATGTCCTCGTCGTCGAGCCACACGCCGTGCGCCACGGTGAAGCGCTCGTTCACAAGGCCGAGCTCGTCCATGTGGGCGGCGAGCGACGTGCCGTAGCGGCCGTAGCCCGCCACGACCTGGACCTTCGACTCGGCCACGTGGCTGTGGACGCCGACATCGTATTCGCGCGCGAGGTTGCGGCAGGCGACCAGGAAATCGTCGCTGCAGTGATGCGGGATGGTGGGCGCCACGGCCAGCATGACCGTTTCGAACGGCCATTTCTGCAACGCCTTCTTCATCTGCGTGGTGATGGTCTTCCACGGCGCATAGCGGAAGCTCTCGACCTCCTTCTGCAGCGACGGCGAGAGGCGATCCATCAGACCGGGAATGGCTTCGAAGAAGCTGATGTCGGCCACCATCGGCGCCAGCACGGCGCGCATGCCGACCTCCTCGTAGGCCTTGGCCATCGCCGACAGGCCGTCGACCGAGGGCAAGGGGAACTCCGCGGCAAGGTCGTAGGCGGCGGTGCAGCCCTTCATCGCCATCTCAGCCGCGCCGATCAGGCTCGCGAGATATTTGTCCTCGAGCGTGCGGCCGCCGTTGATCCATGGGCTGGCCGTCAGCAGCAACTCGAGCGACCAGAGATCGCCCATGCCCTTGCCGAGATTGCCGGGCCCGTGCGTGTGGGCGTTGATCAGGCCGGGATGCATCAGCCGGTTCCTGGCGTCGATCACCGTGGCGCCCGCCGGCGCGGCAAGGCCGGGACGGCCGATCTCGGCGATGGTGTCGCCCTTGATCAGGATGTCGGCGGGCGATGCCTTGCGCTTGGCGATGTCCAAAAGCTTGCCGCCGCGGACGATGGTGTAGTCAGGTTTGGATCTTGTGACCATGCTGCAGTCTCGCAACAAAGGGCCATCGCAGCCACGGGAAAAGCTGTATTCTCGGCCGCGATCATCGTTGCGGGAGGATGCCATGAAGCTCGAAGGTGGATGCTATTGCGGCAAGGTGCGTTACCAAGCCGAAGGCGAGCCGATGCTGAAGGCGCAGTGCCATTGCCGCGAGTGCCAGTACATCACCGGCGGCGCGCCCAACATGTTCATCGTCATGCCGCAGGACGGCTTCAAGTACACCAAGGGCGCGGCCAAGCCGTTCACGCGCAGCGATCTCGAGCGTCCGGTGACGCGGGAGTTCTGTCCCGACTGCGGCACCCACCTGGTGACTCGGCCGCAGCGTCCGGTCGTTGTCGTGAAGGTCGGCTCGCTCGACGATCCCAAGCAGTTCGGCGCCCCGCAGATGGCGATCTTCACCATCGACAAGCAGCCGTTTCACCAGATCCCCGATGGGCTGCCGACCTTCGAGCGGATGCCGCAGCGATAGAGCTGAAAACAAAAACCCCCGGACAAGCCGGGGGTCGTTCGGTCGGGAGGGTGAGGGCTAGTAGCCCTCGCGCTCCATGCGCTTGCGCATCAGCTTGCGGGTCCGCCGGATGGCCTCGGCACGCTCGCGGGCACGGCGCTCGGAGGGCTTCTCGTAGTTACGGCGGAGCTTCATTTCGCGGAAGATCCCTTCGCGCTGCATCTTCTTCTTCAGGACGCGCAGCGCCTGATCGACGTTGTTTTCACGAACGAGAACCTGCACTTCGATCGCTTCCTTCCATGCATGAGAGGGCGCCCCGGAAACAGTCCGGGGGCAATTGAGAGGCGGCGTAGGTATCACAGGGCCGAACCGTTGGAAAGGGGTGGGAAGCCCCGGCGGGACGCCTATATTTGCCCTCATGAGCGTCGAAAACACCCCAGGAATGCCACAGGCGGCCGACCCCGACGCGCCGCTGCGCGACCGCCTGGCCGACGCCCTGGCCGCCGAGGCCGTGTTCGAAGGCTGGACCCGGGGCGCCCTGGCGGCTGCCGCGCGCCAGCTCGCGTTGCCGGCCGGCGAGGCCGACCGGCTGTTTCCCGGCGGGCCGGTCCAGGTTCTGACCCATATCAGCGAGCGCGCCGATCTGCGCACGGTCGAAGACATGGAGAAGGAAGGCGTGGCCGGCCTCAAGATGCGCGAGCGCATCAAGAGCGCCGTGCGCATCCGGCTGGAACGCCATGCCGGCCCGCGCGAGGCGGTGCGGCGCGCGCTGGCGCTGCTGTCGCTGCCGTTCAATGCCGGGTTGGCGCTGAAACTGCTCTACAAGACCGTCGACGCCATGTGGTACGCCGCCGGCGATACCAGCACGGATTTCAACTTTTACACCAAGCGGGCGACCTTGGCGGGCGTCTACTCCTCGACCTTGCTCTACTGGCTGGCTGACCGCTCGCCCGGCAGCGAGGCGACCTGGGGCTTCCTCGACCGCCGCATCGACGATGTGATGAAGATCGAGAAGCTGAAATCCCAGGTGAAGTCGTGGACCGGCGGGACGACTAGGACGGTTTCAAGAAGGTGACGTGACCCATCTTGCGGCCGGGCCGGGGCGAGGTCTTGCCATAGAGATGCAGCCGCGCCGTCGGGTCGGCCAGATAGCGTGGCCAGTCGTTGGCTTCCTCGCCGATCAGGTTTTCCATGCGCGACGGCGCCAGCACCTCGACCGGGCCCAGCGGCAGGCCGCAGATGGCGCGCACGAGCTGCTCGAACTGGCTGGTCGCGCAGGCGTCGATCGTCCAATGACCCGAATTGTGCGGCCGTGGTGCCATCTCGTTGGCGAGCACGCGGCCGTCGCGGGTGACGAACATCTCGAGCGCCACCAGCCCCACCAGGTCGAGGCCGCGCGCCAGTTCCGTGCCGAAGCGTTCGGCCGTGGAGAGCGTTCCGGCCGGCAGGCCGGACGGAACGGTCGTGGTGCGTAGGATGCCGTCGCGATGGTGATTGAGGCCGATCGGGAAGTAGCGAGTGGCGCCATCGAGGCCGCGCGCGACGATCACCGAGATCTCGCACAGGAAGTCGACCAGCGTTTCCAGGATGCAGTCGCGCCTGCCGAGCTTCTGCCAGGCCGCGGCGAGGGCCGCGCGGTCGGCGACGCGAATCTGGCCCTTGCCGTCATAACCCTCGGTGCAGGTCTTCAGGATGCCCGGCAGGGACGTGGCCGCTGCGATGTCGGCCGCGCTCGCGATCGGCTGATAGTCGGCGGTGCCGATGCCGAGCTTCCTGAAGAATTCCTTCTCGCGCAGCCGGTGCTGGGCGACATGGATCGACTTCACGCCGGGCCGCACCGGCCTCAGGCGCTGGCAGTCGGTGACGGCTGCCTCCGGCACGTTCTCGAACTCGTAGGTGATGACGTCGACTTGGGCGGCAAAGCGGGCCAGTGCCGCCTGGTCGTCGTAGGCGCCGCTCACATGGCCGGCCGCGACGTCGCCCGCAATCGAATGGTCGTCGGGCGCATAGACGATGCAGCGATAGCCCAGGCGCGCCGCGGCCAGGGCGGTCATGCGGCCCAACTGGCCGCCCCCCAGGATGCCGATGGTCGAACCCGGCGGCAGGGTCTTGGCTGGGCTCATTTCTAGCGGTGAGGGACGGCAGGCGCGTCCGCGGGCGCGTGCGCCACGGCGCCGGTCTGGCGCGCCCGCCAGCGCTCCAGGGCCGCCATGATCTTGGCATCGCCAAGACCGACGATGCTGGCGGCCAGCAAGGCTGCATTGACCGCGCCGGCGCGACCGATGGCGAGCGTGCCCACCGGGATACCGGCCGGCATCTGGACAATGGAAAGAAGACTGTCCTGGCCCTTGAGCGCCGCACTTTCGACCGGCACGCCCAGCACCGGCAGCGGCGTCAGCGCGGCGGTCATACCGGGCAGGTGGGCGGCCCCGCCGGCGCCCGCCACGATGACCTTGAGCCCGCGCCCTTTGGCGGCCGAGGCATAGGCCAACATGCGCTTGGGTGTGCGATGGGCGGAAATGATGCGGGCCTCGAAGGGCACGCCCAGCGCTTCCAGGGTCTCGGCGGTGTGGCGCATGGTCGTCCAGTCCGACTGGCTGCCCATGATCAGGCCGACCGCCGGTTTCCGGGAGGGGCGGCGTTTGGCTGAGGATTTGGCCATGCTCAGGCGATGATATCGGGAATCAACTGGCTTTCCAGCTTGAGGATCTGGTCCTTGAGCCCGAGCTTGCGCTTTTTCAGGCGCTGCAGCTGGAGCTGGTCGAAGGGCGGCTTCTCGATCAGGCGGTCGATCACCTCATCGAGGTCGCGGTGTTCGCTCCTCAACGCTTCCAGCTTGGCCTTGATCGCCTCGGCGTCCAGCGGATCCGAAGTCCGGTTGCTCATGGAGGGCGCACTCGTGCAGGCGGGCTAGCCACGTCGTCCTGCGCCGTGTACCCCTTCGCCCGCTCAAAGGGAAGCGCTCAAGGTGTCGGATTTTCTGCCCCATCCGTTCTGGAATTTCTCGCTGGAGCTCTATGCCGGCGAGGGGGTGGCCGAGGCCTGCCTCGATCTCCAGGAGCGGCGCGGCTGCGACGTGAACATATTGCTGTTCTGTTGCTGGCTGGGCGCCTCGGGCCGGCCGACCCTGACGGCCGACCGGCTGCGCTCGATCCTGAGAGCAAGCGATGTCTGGCAGGCCGAGATCGTGCGTCCGCTGCGCCAGGTCCGGCGGCTGCTGAAGGACCGGCCGTGGCCGGAGGCGCTGCCCGAGACCGTCGATGCCGTGCGCCGCCGCGTGGCCGACGCCGAGCTCGCGGCCGAACATGCCGAGCAGATCAAGCTCGCGAGCCTGCACACCCCGCCGGCCGACCGCGACCGGCCCCCCGAAAAGCGCCTGCGCGCCGCGGTCGGCAATCTCGGGGTCTACGCCGTGTGCCTGGGCGTCGTGCCCGACGCCAAGGACCGCGCCGCCGTGGTCGCGCTGATGAAGGCCACCTTTCCGATGCTGCCGCCCGACGAGGTGGCGCGCGCGGTCGGTGTCACGCCTTAGCTCCAGCGCTTGACCTTGCCGGTGTCGAGATCGAACAGGTCAAGCACGCGGCCGATCGTGTGGTCGATCACGTCGTCAAGCGTCCTGGGCTTGTTGTAGAAGGCGGGCACCGGCGGGGCGATGATGGCGCCCATCTCGGCGAGCGTGGTCATGTTCCTGAGATGGATGGCGTGCAGCGGCGTCTCGCGCGCCAGCAGCACGAGCTTGCGGCGCTCCTTCAGCACCACGTCGGCGGCGCGGGTCAGCAGGTTGGAGGTGATGCCGTGGGCGATCTCGCCCAGGCTGCGCATCGAGCACGGCGCCACGATCATGCCGAGGGTGCGAAACGAGCCGCTCGATATGGCGGCCGCGAGATCGTCGACCTTGTAGGCGGTATCGGCGAGGCGCCGCACCTCCGCCACCTTCATCCTGGTCTCATGCGCCAGCGTGACTTCCGCAGTGCGCGTCATCACCAGGTGGGTCTCCACCGGAAGATTTTTCAGCGCCTGCAGGAGCCGCACGCCGTAAATGACCCCGGAAGCCCCGGAAATCCCGATAACGAGCCGCGATGGTTCAGCCATGCTGACCATCCTACCGCGTTATGCACAGGCGGTGGAAAGTGGTTGATTCGGCGTGACTCCTCCCAATGTCGGAGTCAGAGTTTGTCGTCCGCAACCAGCTCGGAGGTCGCTAATGAGCACAGTGGACCATATCGAAGCGCTCAAGGCCAAGCACGCTTCCCTTGAGCAAGCGATACACCACGAAAACACCCGACCGCATCCCGATGACGATGCGATCTGCAGCCTCAAGAAGAGAAAACTGCAGATCAAGGACGAGATCGCCCGCTTGAGTTCGTCGAGTACGACCCACTAGCACGCCGCCGACGGCGCGGGATCAGTCCAGGCCGGCCCTGCGGGGCCGTGCCGCCGCGCCGCCCGCGGCCAACACGCCGGATCGGCGTGACTCAGTTCAGCTTGTGCAAGTTGACCGTCCAGGAGACCGGACCGAACGCGCCGCGCGACGTGCCGCTGCATTGCGCCACGTCGTCGGAGCCGCGGCGGCACAGCAGCTGGTCGGCGTACCAGCGCGAGCCGTCGTTGCAGGTCGTGTCGGCATCGCGCAGCTTCAGGACCGAGCCCTCATAGCGCGAGTACGCCCGCGTGCGGCATGCCGTGCGGCCACGCCGCCATTCAAGCTGGCCATTGCCGGTGGCGTCGAAGCAGTAGGACGAAATGCCGGGCTGCGGCTGGATCGTCTCGTGGCGGAACGGATCGGTGCGCCAGCAGCCTGCCATGAAGGAGTAATCGTTGCTCGGCACCGACGGCAGGCGCAGACGATCGTCGTTGGGCCGCGGGGCCGGCCGCGGCGGTGGTGCGGGTGCCGGCGCGGGGGCGGGCTTGGGCGGTTGCGGTTGCGCGAGCGCGACCTGGGGCGGCGGCTTGGGCGGCTCCGCCGGCTTGCAGTCGGCGATGCGCTTCTTGAGCTCGGCTTCGATCAGCGCGAGCTCGACCTTGAGGGCGCGGGCGCGCGCCTCCTCGGTCGAGAAGGCGGCCTTGAGCGCGGGTTTCGGATCGGGCGCTGGCTCCGCCGCCGGCGGCGCGTCGGGTCCCTCGCGGGTCGCCAGCGCCAGCGCCGGATCCGCGGGCAGCAGGCCGCGCAGCAGCCACGCGCCAGCCAGCAGCAGGAGCAGCAGCGGCAGCGCGGCCGCGAGCGTGCGCGCCCAGGGAATGACGGAGCTCGCTGGCCGCACGGCGGGCAGGGACCGCGCCACCGGCGGCGCTTCGAGGACGGATTGCCGCGCGCTCGGCGCGGCAACCGGCGGCCGCGGCAGGGCCGCCGGCAGCAGCGCGTTGGCCGCCTCCTTCTCGTAGCCCCAGCAGACGATGACGGGCCGGTCGCCCACCATGAAGACGAACGAATCGGCCGGCGCCCGGGCGGCGAGTTGCAGGGAAAGGCCGACCAGGCCCATGTCCTCGCGCGGGCCGGCGCCGGCGAGCTGGTCGCCCAGGCGGCGGATATCGGCCAGCGAGCGTTCGACGCCGGCCAGCACCTCTTCCTTGCGCGCGGGATCGAGGGCCGACAGCGGCTGCACCGCGCCCGGCCAGTCGGCGTACCAGTCGATCGCCTTGCCGTCCTCGTGCAGCTGCGGTTCGGCCAAGAGATCGGCGGTGCCGTCGCCCAGGCGGCGGCGCACGACCCGGCGCAGCTGCGGCGCCGAATTGTGCAGCGGCTCGCCGCGCACGCCCAGGGGGCGCACGCCGCTTCGCGTCGTGACGATCAGCGTGGTTTCGCCGGCCATATCGGTCGCGAAAATAGCCCGTGGATTATGGCGGCGCGATGGTCCGGTTCGATGCGCGAACCCGGCTTCAAACCGCCTTCGCCCATTCGCGCAGGACGAATTTCTGCACTTTGCCGGTCGACGTCATGGGCAGGTCGCGGAATACCACATAGCGCGGGCACTTGAAGGAGGCGAGGTTGGCGCGGCAGTGGGCGACGATCTCCTCGGCGGTGGCGGCAGCGCCAGGCTTCAGCACCACGAAGGCGCACGGCGTCTCGCCCCATTTCTCGTCGGGCTTGGCGACGACGGCGGCATTGGCGACCGCCGGATGCTCGATGATCACGCCCTCGACCTCGATGGTCGAGATGTTCTCACCGCCTGAGATGATGATGTCCTTGGAGCGGTCGCGCAGCTCGATGTAGCCGTCCTCGTGCAGCACGCCTAGGTCGCCGGAGTGGAACCAGCCGTGCTCGAACGCCTCCCGGGTCGCCTGGGCGTTCTTCAGGTAACCCTTCATGGTGAGATTGCCGCGGAACATGACCTCGCCCATGGTCGTGCCGTCGCGTGGCACCTCCTTCATCGTCTCGGGATCCATCACCGTG